>Ga0302253_1000111_pt1 | contig 87637 bp, 80 predicted proteins | sample AAG_RA_Trp_MG_FD_193537 | JGI IMG/M metagenome (GOLD analysis project Ga0302253, IMG submission 193537) | Enriched activated sludge microbial communities from anaerobic digester in WTTP, New Holstein, Wisconsin, United States - AAG_RA_Trp | ecosystem: Engineered > Bioreactor > Anaerobic >... | reverse complement strand
GACTATCAAATCTTCGACTTCCGAGAGGTTCATCAGAGCCTCGAGGTGGAGAAGACTATCAAATCTTCGACTTCCGAGAGGTTCATCAGAGCCTCGAGGTGGAGAAGACTATCAAATCTTCGACTTCCGAGAGGTTCATCAGAGCCTCGAGGTGGAGAAGACTATCAAATCTTCGACTTCCGAGAGGTTCATCAGAGCCTCGAGGAGGAGAAGACCGTCAGGTCTTCGACTCTTCCTTCTTCTCGGGCCTGGGCGGCTTCACGTAGGTGATGGTGAAGACCTCCACACCCTTCTCCGAAGCCGGGGCCGTATAGACCGGATCCATGGAGAGGCACTTGGCAGGGCAGGTGTCAACGCAGGAGCTGCACATCACGCAGCGGAACCGGTCGATCTGCCAGCTCTTCGCTTCCTTGTTGAGGACGATTGCCTGTGCCGGACACTTCCGCTGGCAGATGCTGCAGGAAATACACTTGCTCCCGTCAAAAACGATATGCCCGCGGGTGAGCGGCGTCCTCTTCGCCGCCTGAGCGGGGTACAGGATGGTAGCTGGCCGGGAAAGTACGGTCCTGAGCGCGATTTTTGTCATCTCAAAAAATCCCATCGCCAATCACCTCTCCGTGCAGCTGATACAGGGATCGATCGACAAGACGATAACCGGGACATCGGCGAGGTCACATCCCTGCAGCATCTTCACGAGCGGCGGGATGTTGGTCAGGGTGGGTGTCCGGATCCGTGACCGGACCAGGAACTTGGAGCCATTGCCCTTCAGGTAGTGGACCAGCTCGCCGCGGGGCTGCTCGGACCGCATGAAGAACTCCCCGTCCGGCGCACCGGTCACCTTGACATCGATGGGGCCGTCGGGGATCTTCCTGATTGCCTGCCGGATGAGATCGGTTGAGGTGAAGAGTTCCTGCGCACGGACGGAGTGGCGCGAGTAGCAGTCCCCGCAGCTCTCGGTGGCCACATGGAAATTGAGCCGGTCATAGGCACCATATCCCGTCATCCGCAGGTCGATAGCGACCCCGCTTCCCCGTGCCGTTGGACCGGCAGCGCCGAGGTGGTACGCGTCCTCGCGGGAGAGGACACCGACGTTCCGCGTCCGGTGCAGGACGGTATCATCGTTGAGGAAGACCGTGGTCATCTCCTTCATCTCCCGGTCGATGGTGTCCAGGCCCTTTGCCATCTCGTCCAGCTTCTCGTTCGAGATATCCTTCCTTACACCGCCAACCTTGCAGGAGCCCTGGATGATCCGGCCACCCGTGGTCTGTTCCATGACGTCAAGGACCCGCTCGCGGATGCGCCATGCGTTCATGAAGAGGTTCTCAAAGCCGAAGGCGTCTGCATAAAGGCCGAACCAGAGGAGGTGGGAGTGCAGACGCGAGTACTCGGACCAGATCACCCGCAGGTATTCTGCCCGTTCGGGTACCTGGATGCCCATGATCTGCTCGATGCCCTGGCAGTAGGTTGCGCCATGGATGAAACTGCAGATCCCGCAGGTGCGCTCGGCGATGAAGACGTACTCGGTGAACTCCCTCTTCTCCACGAGCTTCTCGAACCCGCGGTGGATGTACCCGATGGTAGGGATAACGTCGACGACTTTCTCATCCTCAAGCACAAGGTCGAGGTGGATCGGTTCGGGAAGGACCGGGTGCTGGGGCCCGAAGGGGACGATGATCTGCTTGGTCATTTCTTCTCCTCCTTTGCCACCGAAACGCTGAACGGGTACTTGATTGCCGTCCTGATGAACGTGCCCTTGAAATCGATATTGATGCCCTTCACCTGGATCCCGAAAAGGTCGTGCATCTCGTTCTCGTACGCAAACGCTCCCCAGTACATGCCGGTGATGCTCGGGACTTCCGTCTCCGCTGTCACGGTGATCCGCAGGTTCTGCAGGACATAGTCCTTGTCAAACGAGTAGTTGATCTCAAAGGAATTGTCGCCCACATTCGTGCAGCCGATATGGGCAAGCCGGTAGCCCGCGTTCCTGAATTGTTCCACGCTCCCGATGAGCCTGCCGACTTCGATGGGTAGTATTGTCTGTTCCTGCTTCATGCTGTATCACCAGCCGGTCTCTTCATGGCTTTTCGCTTCTCTTCCAGGATCCCAAGGGCCTTCACCACGCCGTCGATGATTGCCTCAGGACGGGCGGCACAGCCCGGGACCCAGACATCGACCGGGATAACCTTGTCAATCCCGCCCATGACGTTGTAGCACTCCCGGAAGATACCTCCTGAAGATGCACAGATCCCGACAGCGATAACGACCTTGGGATCCGGTATCTGGTCGTAGGTATTCTTCAGGATCTCGCGGTTCTGTTCGTTGACACTACCGGTCACAAGGAAAATATCGGCATGCTTGGGGTTCCCGGTGTTGATGATGCCGAAACGCTCGACATCGTAAACGGGAGTGAGTGCCGCGAGCACCTCGATGTCGCAGCCATTGCAGGACGATGCGTCGTAATGGATAATCCAGGGGGATTTGGTGAGGTAGCTCATGGGACAACCACCATCCTGAGATAGTACAGGACGCCCAGGTTGATGATACCGAGGGTACCGGCAACCAGCCAGGCGCTCCGCAGGGTCATCTGCCACTTGACCCTCGAGGTCGTGTTGTCGATGAGGATCTCAAGGAAGTAGGCGATGATGATCGCGGCTATCGCAAGCAGGGGGTTGAACCCGAAGAACAGGTACACGACCCCGAGCAGGAAGACGTACTCGTACCAGTGGGCGATCTCGATCTTCGCCAGGTTCGGGCCGGCGAAGTCGGTCGTAACACCCTTCACGAGTTCCTGGTGCGCATGGTGGGAGGTCGAGAGGTCGAACGGGGACTTCCGGAGCTTGATGGTCAGGACAATCAGGTACCCGATGAAGACGCCCGGAAGGTAGAGGACGACCGGTACCGCGGACTGCATGATATCGCTCACGTAGAAGCTCTTCGTGACCATGTACATGCCCGCTGCCGTGATGATGATCATCGGCTCGTAAGCGATGATCTGGATCAGTTCGCGTTCCGCCCCGACATGGCTGTAGGGAGAGAACGAGGCATAGGCCCCAAGGACAAGGAAGATATGCGAGAGCGTGAACGCGAAGATCACGAGCAGCATGTCCCCGCCCGAGAAGAACAGGGCTCCTGACACTGCCATGAAGACGAGGTAGCTCAGCACGTAGAAGTTCTGGGTGGTCGTGACCACGAGATTCTCCTTCTCGAAGAGCTTCCCCACATCATAGAAGGGCTGGAGGAGCGGCGGCCCTACCCGGCCCTGCATCCGTGCCGTTATCTTGCGGTCGATACCTGCGATGAGCCCGCCGACAACCGGTGCCAGCAGGAGATAGATGACCGCGTTGAGAACCGCGGCCCACGGATCGGGGATCATAGCACCACCCCCACAACCATGACCAGCGCGATGAGGATGATGCCCCAGCACGCAAGGACACCTACCATGAAGAGCTTCTCCTCACCGAAGTAGGAACGCAGGTAATAATTGGAGAGCACCAGATCGCGGGACATGCCAAGGGATCCGTGGAACTTCATGCCTCCCTCGGTTGTCCTGCCGCCCATGTAGGGAGGAGCAATCTTAGGCGTTTTGCTCTCGAGGAGCATCGAGAACGGCATGAGAATGAGCAGGCCGAGCATCAGCAGCATGATGATGATATTGGCCTCGGCAAGACGGGTTGTCTGCCCGTAGATGTCCATGATGAACGGCTCGATGAGCGCTGACGAGATCAGCGGGAAGATCAGGGCCACGATGACGACAAGGGCGGTCAGGATCCAGAGGACAGTCCATTTATCCTGCGGGACCGTCTTCTCCACGTTCTCCTGGTTGCGCATCACCGAGATAATCTTACCCATCCACTTGCTCCAGAAGAAGAGGGTGGCTGACCCCCCGAATGCAAGGATGATGATGAAGATGAGGCCGAACGGTGCCTGGATAAAGGCCTCGATCGCCGCCCACTTGGAGATGATCATACCAAATGGCGCAAGGAACATGCCAGCCATACCGATGAACATCATCACGGCCATTTTAGGCATCCGCTCGATGAGGCCGCCCATGTCCTCGATGTCCCGGCTCCCGATCCGGTGCTCCACGGTGCCGACGCAGAGGAAGAGGAGCGACTTTGCAATGGCGTGGAAGATGATCAGCAGGATTGCCACCCACATGAGGTTGTAGGTCCCGACCCCGGCACAGGCCACGATAAGGCCGAGGTTTGCAATGGTCGAGTAGGCAAGCACCTTCTTGGCATTGCTCTGGGAAATGGCCATGCAGGACGTCAAAAGGAACGTGAAGCCACCGACAAGGGCAATCATGAGCCCTTCGGTCGTACCGGTCAGGACCGGGGCGAACCGGACGATGATATAGACACCGGCTTTCACCATGGTGCTGGAGTGCAGCAGCGCTGATACCGGCGTGGGGGCGACCATTGCTCCCACAAGCCACGAAGAGAACGGCATCTGGGCAGCTTTGGTGAGGCCCGCGAAACAGATGAGCACAGCAGGGACGATGGCTATTGCATATCCCGACGTGAGCAACGTGGAAAGTTCCAGGAGCCGGCCGGACGGGTCAAGGGTCCCAAGGTAGATCAGGGCAACGACAAATGCTACTCCACCCAGCATGTTCATGGCAAGGGCGAGGAACGCATTGTTCGTTGCCTCGGGAGTCTGCGAGTACCCGATAAGGAGGAACGAACAGAGCGTTGTGATCTCCCAGAAGAAGAGGACCCACAACAGGTTGTTGGAGAAGACGAGGCCGAACATCGCGGAGAGGAAGACAAAGAGAATGAAGAAGAACACTCCCCGCCGGTCCGCGATCTCCTTGTGATGCTCGTGGAAGGTCTCCATGTAGCCCAGGGCATAGACACAGATGAGGCTGCCGATAATCCCGATGATCATCGCCATGATGATGGAGAACTGATCAACGAAGAGGTTGTTTGGCAGCTCGACAAGGGTATGGCCGAAGGTCAGCTCAAACCAGAGGAGCAGGGCTGCCTGGATCACAACCAGGATCACGACAGAATATTTCTTGTGCTTCAGGCCGAGCCAGAGCAGGTAAACCGCAATCACCAGCTCTATTGCGAGCATGGCAAGATCCAGCACCTTGCCCGAAACACCGTACATCATCATTCCCTTGTCGAATCCTGCAACAAGGAGCCAGAGCGAGACCGCACCGATTGCGAGTGCGGCCAGTTTCACGATCCAGTTCCGCTCAAGGCTTTTTCTTGCAAAAAGCAAAAAAAATGCGGCAATCAGTGGAAAAAGGATTAGGAATATTAACAGCTGAGAGACTTGCACCAGATACCCTCCCTCCGGGAATATGGGAATTTTCCATTATTAATCATATTGAATTGTGCATGAAGGAGCTGTGCAGGCGCCAGGGCCGGCAACTACAGTAACGCCAGAATGCACGTCAAAACTGTAGAATATCCTTAATTTGCCCTTTGTTTTAGAGTGGTGCACGGCAGGAATATAAGATAAAAATTTAATGCTACAAAAATGCACTAATAATCTCTTAGGATGGGTTATGTACGTGTGCAGGGCATCCCCCCTGAAGCATAGAATGCCCTCCTTTGGGTCATTTGAGCAGGTCTCTGCTGATGCCAATTAATCATACCTGATGTGTCCGTACTGGAATCCCGTCAGTGTGGAATCTGCCGGTATAATCCGGAAGTTGCCATCCTGAAGATGATGTCGGATGCAGCAGGGAGGTCATGGAATGATCGACTTTGCATTACTCATCGTGATTGCGATCTGTATCGTCGCGTTGGGCCTTGCAGCAATCCTGACGCGTAACCTCCTCTCGCAGGACCAGGGTACGCCCAAGATGCGCGAGGTCGCCGATGCGATCCGGGTGGGTGCGGAAGCATTCATCAAACGCCAGTACTCGACTATCGCCATGCTTACCATCGTGTTTGCTGTGGTGATCTTTGCAGTATATTACCTCACCAACCAGCAGCCGCTTGCCCTTGCAACGGCACTCTCCTTCATTGTTGGTGCAGCCTGCAGTGCCGTAGCCGGTGTCGTTGCCATGTGGATTGCCGTCAGGACGAACATCCGCACGGCAGCAGCAGCCCAGACCAGCGACGGGAAAGCACTCGACTTCTCGTTCCGCGGCGGGGCGATCTCGGGCCTGATCATCACCTCGATGTCGCTCCTCGGTGTCTCGCTCACCTACATTGCGCTTGGTGCAGACCCGACCCACACCCCGTTCGTCATCATCGGCTTTGGGTTCGGTGCCTCGTTCGTGGCGCTCTTCGCCCAGCTCGGTGGCGGTATCTACACGAAAGCCGCTGATGTCGGTGCAGACCTTGTGGGCAAGGTCGAGGCCGGTATTCCTGAGGATGATGTCCGGAACCCGGCCACCATCGCTGACCTTGTCGGCGACAACGTGGGCGACTGTGCCGGCCGTGGCGCCGACCTCTTCGAGTCCACCGCTGCCGAGAACATCGGTGCGATGATCCTCGGTGTCGCGCTCTTCCCCATCTTCGGGGTCAACGGTATCCTCTTCCCGATCGCCATGTGTGCGCTGGGTCTCCTCGCAAGCATGATCGGTATCCTCTCCGTCAAAGGAGTGGACGGTGCCGACCCGATGGATGCCATGAACAGGGGTTACTACATCACGGCAATCATCTCCGCGATCTTCCTCTACTTCGGCGTCCAGTGGCTCCTTGGCTCAATTCCCAACTGGATCTACTTCTTCCTTGCAGGTCTCGTAGGCATTGCTCTTTCCGTGGCGTTCCTCCGGGTCACCCTCTTCTACACCGACCACCACTACCGGCCGGTCAAGGAGATCGCTGACGCATCGGAGACCGGGGCAGCAACCAACATCATCACCGGGTTCTCGGTCGGTCTTGAGACCACCGCAGTTCCGGCAATCCTGATCGGTATCTCCCTGCTCCTCTCCTACTGGCTCGGGACGATGACCGGTATCCCGAGCGGCGGCCTCTACGGTACTGCCGTTGCAACCATCGGTATGCTGATGGTCTGTGCCTACGTCCTCACTATGGACACTTTCGGCCCCATCGCCGACAATGCCGGCGGTATCGTCGAGATGAGCCAGGCACCTGACGAAGTCAGGAACCGCATGGACAAGCTCGATGCAGCCGGCAACACAACAAAGGCGCTCACCAAGGGATATGCCATCGGCAGCGCTTCGCTCGCGGTATTCCTGCTCTTCAATGCCTACATGGCTGACATCGCGAAGCTCACCGGCAAGGCATTCGATATCGTCAACCTGGCAAGCGTCCCGGTCTTTGTCGGGGCACTCCTCGGCGCCATGCTTGTCTTCCTCTTTGCAAGCCTTGCCATCCGTGCAGTCTCCAAGACTGCACAGTCCGTGATCAGCGCAGTCCGTGTCCAGTTCAAGGACCCCGCCATCATGGCAGGCACAAAGAAGCCTGACTATGCAGCAGTCATTGACATCACGACCCAGGGTGCCTTAAAGAACATGGTCCTTCCGGGCATCCTCGTGATCGGTTTCCCGATCATCATTGGTGTTACCATGAAGTACGAGGCTCTCGCAGGCTTCCTCATGGTCGCAACCATCACCGGCATCCTCCTTGCACTCATCCTCAACAACAGCGGTGGTGCCTGGGACAATGCCAAGAAATTCATCGAGACCGGTGCCCATGGCGGCAAGAAGAGCGAGGCCCACAAGGCAGCCGTTGTCGGCGATACGCTCGGCGACCCGTTCAAGGACACTGCCGGCCCGTCGCTTCACGTGCTGATCAAGCTCCTCGCGACGTTAACGCTCGTGCTTGCGCCGCTCTTCATCTAACCATACTTTTTTCTTTGCCGTGTTTCTCCCCGTAACACGGGGGATTTGTGAAAAAGAGGATTTTCTCTTTACGTATCAGACGCCAGCCCGTGCCGTGCCTGGGGCGGAATCTGTCGCCATTGTGACAAGCCGGTACTGGCAGTCCGCTGCATCTTGTTCTCTCCCAAGATGGGCAAAGCAGATCCCCAGTGCCCGGTACGCCCCGGCAAACCGGGGTGCGATAATGACTGCCTGTCGCAGGTATTTCACCGCAGCTTCGTCCTTCTGCTGGTCCAAAAGATCCATTCCCCTGCGGTAAAGGATCCGGGCTTCCAGCGGGATCGTGGTAATGCCGTACATATTCATCTCCCTCCTCGTGATTTCTCCCCATTCGGTGACTGTTTCTTCTTTCTGCACCGGGCTGGTTCTGTCCCGAGAGTACGCCGTGCGATAACCTCCGTGGCCCGCTCCTTTCTTCTCATAGGCTGCTCTCACTACCCTGCTCCAGTTTCAGTCTTGTCAGAGCCTCATCTGCAACAAGTCTGATCATGCAGTGATCGCAACTGAGTGCCGGCGGGATGGCCGCTGATTGTGGTGACCGTATCCTGGCAAGCGAACGCGCTGCAGCCAGCCGCAGATCGCTGTCCCATCCGGCAAGAAGTGGCTGGAGAGCTTTAGCAGAATGGGGATCGCCAACAGTCCCGAGCATCTCGGCAGCCATTACCCGCACCCACTTGTCGTTGTCATCGAGCCCGCTGATCAGGTATTCAACCAGCGGCTGCCGGAATTTACCAACAGCCGATACCGATACCGACCGGGGATCCATTGTCCTCCCCGCAGTTTGTTCCCTGATTCTATCCATAACGTTTCGCACCGACCCACTCCGGGGTCAGCCATCCGTTCTTTGTCGTGGATTATTCAATATTTGCCCGGCGTTTCCGCAAGACTGGTGTGCTGGGGTGGTCTGCCATGCACTCAGGAGAGCGCGAGATAATGGTGCTTTTTCTAACGAGAATGTGGCCAATGACAAAGAACTCTGTCTGCTTTCATTGGACAGGGTCCATCCTGCGCAAATTATTGAGGGGAGAGTATATCTACTACCGCATATGCACAATACAAATATATGGGAGTTCTGGATTCTGAAAAAGTTGACAGGATCAAGAGAATCCTTAAATGGCACCCGCGGGGAATGACCATATCAGACCTTGCCTCCGAGATGAAGATGAACCGCAACCTTGTTGCCAAATATCTCGACATGCTCCTCGTTTCGGGACAGGTCGAGGTGCAGGTTGTGGGCGCGGCAAAAGTCTACTTCGTCTCACGGAGGGTGCCCATTTCTGCCCTTCTTGAATTTTCCAAGGACCCGGTCATCGTAACGGGCAGTGACCGGAAAATCCTCCAGGTGAACGAACCTGTGATAACCCTGACCGGTATGTCCCGCGATACACTCCTCCATCGCCTTCCCGAAGAAATTGACAATCCTTTTTTCCAGCTTATCTGTTCCAGCGGGGAATCGCGCGATCCCCATGCAACCGGTGAGCATGTCAGCGATCTCAGTTGCGAAATCCATGGCGATGAGTTCCATTTCCGGATCAAGCAGGTGCCAACGGCGTTTGAGGACGGGAGCGACGGCTTCACGTTCATTGCAGAGGATGTCACCGGCCGCAAGAAATACGAGGAGATGCTCCGGGTAAGCGAGGCGCGGTACCGGGGGATTGTCCAGTCCATCGGCGAAGCCATCATCGGGAGTTCTCCGGAAGGATTGATCACCAGCTGGAATAAGGCAGCAGAGCGGTTGTACGGTTTCACGGATGGTGAAGTCCTCTCTAAACCCGTCACGGATCTTTTAAGCGGGCCATCACGGGATGACCTCGCATCAATTCTCGGACAGGTGGCACGCGGAGAGACAGTCCGAAGGCGCGAGATGCGGATGACCACGCGAGGTGGCCGGGTGCTCGATGTCCTGCTCTCGATATCGCCTGTTGTCGGCGAAAATGGGATGATCCTGGGGACTTCAGCTATCGTGCAGGACATCACCGGCGAGAAGATGGAGCAGTACCTGCGCCAGCATGAGGACCAGTACCGAACTTTAGTGGAAGACTTAAATGTCGGGATCTACCGGAGTACCGGGGATCCCCGGGGCAGGTTCGTGTGGGGAAACACCGCCCTTCTCAATATCCTCGGGTACCAGTCCATCTCCGATCTTCGCGATATCCCGGTTGCCGAGATCTTCAACCAGCCGGACGGGCGGCGCGAGCTGCTCGATGATCTCAGGAAAAACCGGTTTGTGAAGAACCGGATCCTTGACCTGAAAAAACCCGACGGGACAAAGTTCTCCGTCAATGTCACGGCACTCGCTGAGTTTGACGAGAACGGAACTGTCGTTTTCATCAACGGGATCGTCCAGGACATCTCTCACATTGTGATGCAGAATTCTCATCGCTGAACAGGACTGCACATGCCTTTGGGTGGGGACGCCCGGCACAACGTTTCAACAACGGAGATACCCGAAAATAGCGATTAATCCTGCCAAAAGGCTACTTCTCCCGTGGAAAAAGACCGGGAAAAAAGGGCGTTATCCAGAATCCTCACTCATTAATCGCACCCGCCCGGATTGATGGCAATGTCCATCGCAATCCATGTATGCCATCCGGGATTCTCAATAACCTGATTCATGCAATACGTGCACCAGAAGAAACACTTCGGGTCCTTGTATCAGGCTCAGTACTTCTCTCCATATTCGTCCATGATCTCTGAATAGTCAGGAACCCGGAGGCTGTATTCGGCTGAGGAGATCCCGCCCCCGCCGGAAGTGCTGTCTTTGTCGGAGAATGATCCACATGGGAGTACCTCCGCACCCTGAAAAGCCCTTTTTCAAATCAGGCGTATTTTTTCGATCCGGGGTCATTTTGACCCCCTTTGTTATGGCAGGTATTTTACCAAAATCATGAGATTGACGTATTCGACCGGATCACCAGTCATAAACTTCCGGAAACGCCCATTTTTGCCTCCAATTTCGGTAATTTTATGACGGTAGGTCGAAATTGCGCTAATAGACCCTTAACAGATCGCGAAAGTCACTTCCGATCGGGCTGCAGGGAGGGTATTACCGTGGCCGTATTGAGTGATCGGGGGGCCGGGGCCCGTGACCCGATCAGTGGACCTGGTACCATTATGGTGCACTTTCCTGCAATCCGTCCGATCATGTGGTGCACCTTTCATGATCGTTTCCGGATCATTTTTTGCAGTTCCGGTCGGATTTTCAGCAAAAAAGTGATCGCGAAAAAAAAATTTTGTACGCGATCGCAATCGCATTTGAAAAATCTCAAACGCGGTGCCTTTGCAAATGAAAACGCGTTCGCGAAAAAAAAGGACCCGTGCCGGACCCGGCTCACCCCTGTACCGGCTCCTGTTCCTGTGGAGATTTTTTCACGTTTCACGTGCGATCACAACCACGAAAATTTTTTTTCAAACGCGATCACGATCGCACAAAAAAATTTTCAAACGTGGTGACATGCAAATTTGAAAAAAGTTAAACAGGTTTGCCGGAGGGGGATTGCCTGTGCAATGTGGTGCAGTGAGTGTGGTGTAAAGAACATGTTTTGCTGGTACCTATGAGGGATTTGACGCTCTATTATAACAGCGAGTACCGCAAAAAGGACGGGAGTTGGTTGCCTTCAGGTACCACCGTGAGGTATATTTCACGGATCCGGATACTGTTCCTGAGGAGGAGCTCCTTACCGAACTCCAGATCCCCATCGATAGGGAGACCCCCCATGCCGTGCACTGATCAGCAGGAAATCTGCCGTACTGGCGTTGTCGGGTACTGAGGTTAAAGAAGCGGGGCGGATTGGTGGCGGGAATGGCTGGTTGCAGTTATCCTGAATGCCCCCCTGGGAACCAGGATCTCGAACCGGGCCCCCCTTCCGTACTCTCCAACCTCACGGATCGTGAGGCCCGTGATCCCGAGCGCCTCCTGCACAAGGAACAGACCAAGCCCGGTGTGCTTTCCCACGCCTTTCTGGAAGATCCGGTGCTTGTCACCAGGAGGAATGCCATCGCCATCATCTTCAACAACGATGATATACCCGTCCCGGGTCTCCTGGCCCATGACCCGTATCATGGTCATTTTTCCCCCGTGCATTTCGGCATTCTCGAAAAGGTTGGCAAAGACCGTTCTCAGCAGGGGATCGGCATAGACCTCACAGGAGAGCAGGGAGTCATCTATGTCAACAATACAATACCCGTCATCCATGCATACCGTCGTAACCGCGGCATGAAGGTTCTGCCACCGGGGCTTGTGCACCCCGATATCCTGGTACTGCTGGGTGAACGAGATCTGGCTCCTGATGATCTCACTTGACTGGATCGCTCTGGAAATGAGCCGGCGCTGCTCGGGATTTGCGATCTCCAGTTCGAGAAGCCCAAGTGAGCCAAGGAGCACGGTCAACTGGTTCAGGATATCATGGCGGGTAATGTTTGAGAGCAGGTTCAATTTCCGGTTCGATTCTTCCAGTGCATGCTTGATCCGTTTGCTCTCGGTGATGTCCCTGCCTACAGACTGGAATTCAATAATCCTGCCATTGGTATCGAAGATGGCGCGATCGCTCCAGCGCTGCCATCGTATTTCACTAGAGGGCATGATGATCCGGTTGTCAATAATAACAACGGGATTTTCCCGCGTGACCTTTGCCAGCTCTTCCCTGATCCGGAGTGCATCTTCCTCAGGGACAACCACCGGATGATGGCGACCAATGCATGTCCGGCGGTCAAGGCCGAAATACCGGCAATAGGCCTCGTTCACAAAGGTCAGTTTCCCGTCAGGGGTAAACCGGCAGATAAACTCGGTCTGGTCTTCAACAACATTCCGGTACCGCTCCTCGCTCCGGATAAGGTCCTCCTGGCTTTTTGCCAGCTCCTCGTAGTTCTGTCGTAACTCCTCTTCAGTCGCAGCCAGCTGCTCATATGCTGAGTGCAGTTCAGCCTGGCTCTTTGCAAGCTCTTCATAGTTCTGCCGGAGTTCCTCCTCGGTTGCCGCAAGGTGCTCATAGGTGGCGTTCAGCTCATCGTGGGCACGCCTCAGTTTCTTCTCTGTTTCCTTTCTCTGCGTGATATCACGGACAGATTCAATAGCACCAACAACCCTGCCTCCGGAATCGTAGAGCGGGGATGCAGTGAGCCAGAAATAGCCACCTTTCTCATCCAGGCGGGGCGGGGAATATGTCTCAACAATCAGCCGATCGCCGCTCCGCCGTAAATCCGGGTATGCTTTCTCCGGCTCCTCCTCTGCACGGACAATGCAATCTGCAAGGGCGTGACCATGGTTTCCGTAGAGGGGGAGAGTCGCGGGGACATTCTCTTTTCCGAGGACTGCTGCATGGGGGATCCCGGTCAGCTCCTCCATCATCCGGTTCCAGACAATGACATGGCCTTTCATGTCAATGGCATAGGTCGCGTCCGGCAGGAAATTGATCAGGTCTGAAAGCTGCTTTTGTGAGTCCTTCAGCTCAGTTTGGACCCGCCTGCGGTCTATAGCTGTCCGGATCTTGTAATCCAGTTCCGCAAACTGGGATTTTGGTTCCCCGCCTTTCTGGAGGTAAAAATCTGCACCGCTGTTGAGTGCCTCGATAACCACTTCCTCGCGGCCCCGTCCCGTGAAGAGGATGAACGGGATATCCCGGTACTGCTCGCGAATGATCCGGAGAAACTGGATCCCATCGGTATCCGCCATCTGGTAATCAGAGACGATGGCATCGTAGGTCCGGCCTTTGAGCTTTGTTATTGCTTCATCAACCGATGCTGCCACGTCAACGCGGAAATGACCGGATTTTTCGAGATAAATCCTGCCGATATCGAGAAGAGCTGGTTCATCATCGACATATAATACCGAATACATCTGGGTTGTGGATCCTTTGAGATTATTGGCTGGATAAAAATTTATGTCCACCGGTTCGCATCGTATGGGCGGCGATAAATATTCATATTATAATAAGAAAAATTACCCCACGGAACAATGATGCTGATGTCCGGCAGCAGGATACCGGGCCGGGAGCATGAGAATGTGGGCACCGGATCTCAGGACCATCTTTTTGCTGATATGCCTGATAAATGCGTTTCTCGCGCTCATGATCCTGGCTTACTGGAAGACCCAGAAGACGTATGAAGGGCTTGCACTCTGGTCGCTTGGCCTGCTCTTTCAGTCTGTTGCCTACCTCCTTTTCATGCTGCAGGGTGCTGCCCCTGTACTCCTGACAATCCTCCTTGCCAATGCGTTCAGTATGCTTGCCATCTTCCTGCGTATCGATGCTATCAGGAGGTTCTTCTGGTCCCGGTCAATGCCGTCCTGGTACTACCTCCTTATTTTTCCTGTCCTCCTTTCCTATGCATATTTCACATTTATTCTCGATTCCATGGTATGGCGGGCTGCCATCTCCACGGTTTTCATCGCACCTGCTCTCATCATCGCGGCGGCTCCCGCCATCCTGTCACACCAGAAGGAAAACCGCATTATCCGGTATCTCTTTGCTGCTACCCTGACAGTCCCTGTGGTGTTCCTGACAGTCAGGGTGGCTGCCTGGTTGCTTATCCCCGCACAGTATACTCTCTTCAGTACCGACGCGTTCAATGCCGGGTTCTTCATCGTTGCAATCATTGCCGATATTTTAGCAACAGGATTTTTCCTGATGCTGAACATGATCCGCTCCCGGACCGAACTGGAAGAGAGCGAGGTGAAGTACCGTTCGCTCTTCGAGAACATGCTGGAGAGCGCGGCATACTGCAGGCTGATCCCCGATACAAAAGGAAAGCCATGCGACTGGTTGTATCTCGATGCCAATGCTTCATTCAAGCAGACCTGCGGGAGAGAGGAGATTATCGGGAAACAGAACGGGGAGATCTTTCCTGAAATCCAGGAGGACCACCCGGAACTGCTGGAGACCTTTTCACGGATCGTCTCAACCGGGACGCCGGAACGTTTCGAGATCCGGTTCCGGAAGCTTGCAAAGTGGTTCAGGTGTTCGGTGTTCAGCCCGAAGCCGGATCATTTCGTCACCATTTATGATGATATCACGCAGCGGAAACATGCCGAGTCTGCCCTCCTCCACACAAACGCGAAACTGAACCTGCTCTCTGGTATCACCCGGCATGATATCCGCAACCAGCTCCAGGCGTTGTCAGGATACCTGGAACTGGCCCGGCTCAATGCCGAAAAACCGGAATCACTCACGGAATCTCTGAAAAAGGCGGACACGGTCGTGGACACGATCAACCGCCAGCTGGAATTCACGAAGGATTACGAGGAGATGGGGGTCAACGCTCCTACGTGGCAGAACGTTGATGCAATCATCTCCCAGGCTGTAGCTTTACTGCCACTGAGAGGAACCCGGGTTGAGATCGAACGGCCGGATCTTGAAGTATATGCAGATCCGCTATTGGGTAAGGTCTTCTACAACCTGATCGATAATGCCCTCCAGTACGGGGGAGTCCAACTGACCTGGATCCGGATCTCCTCACGGGAAACCGATACCGGACTGATCCTCACGTGCGAAAATAACGGGGCGGGGATCCCGACAGAGGAGAAGAAGCGGCTCTTTGAGAGAGGATATGGTAAGCATACGGGCCTTGGCCTCTTCCTCTCTTCAGAAATCCTCTCCATCACCGGGATAAGTATCTCCGAGACCGGGGACCCGGAGAGGGGTGTCCGGTTCGAGATGGTCGTGCCAAACGGGGAGTACCGGTTCCGATAACTACTGGTTATCGGACTTTTTTCGCGAGTTTTTCGCGAGGGAACACGACCGGGAAATTGGTTTTCGTAACCATTAGAGAAGAAATTCGGTGATTGGTCGTAGAAGCGCCAGTACAAGTTCGCCATAAAATACCGCGACAAAAATCCGTACATTCCTGGCATCATTGTTTTCACTCTGGTTGCTGTCAATGGCATCAGTAACGTTGCCATAAGGGTCTGTTTCTCGCGAAATTCACCAATCTGCCGACGAACTGTCACTCATGACGGGGAAAGCGTCTGCCTGTTGCCATGCAGACCTGATCCGCAACATCCCTTGGCAAATTTTGATATTTATCTCACGGTGATGCTCCTGTTGTCCCGATTGGGAGAAGGAGTGGAATATGGAACAGGCACTACTGGATTTGAAGGACCGGGTGCGCCCTGAACGGTGGAAATCTGTCGTTACGCTGGGAACATTCGGAGAACCGGCACTTGAATACCTGCACCATGCCTTACATGACGAGGACAAATGGGTGCGGTTCTTTGCCGTTGACGCGCTGGGAAAGATCGGGAATAAAAATTCTGTCGAATATCTCACCCGGACACTGATGGAGGACGATCAGGATATACGCTGGGTCACGGCATCAGCACTAGGAAAGATTGGAGGGGCACGGGCAGCGCATGCCCTGCAGCAGGCCTACAACAGCGACAATGCATTTGTCAAGATTTTCATTGCAGAGGCGCTGGAAAAAAACACTACAGAAGAGATCACGGCGCCGGGGATCGCTGTATCACAGTAATTATCCTTATTCTTTTTTTCATTCTGCCACAGGATCCGGTAGATTAGGTCCAAAACGAAGCTGACTTGTTTTCTGTCTGATATATTCAGATGGAAAATCCGTTTCCTGTTACTCCGCCCACCGTACCTTTTTTTCAAGTCCTTGATCGTTACGCGGTGGCGCGTCTGGCATCTCTGCAGGGTATCCAAGCGGTGTAACTGCCACGATCTCTTTTCCTGTTGGGATTTCCAGAATGCGACGCAGCGATAGTTCGTCCTGAAGGGGCCCGGTCATCCAGCAGGTGCCAAGCCCGAGGGCGGTTGCTGCAAGCAGGAGGTTCTCCATCGCAGCACTTGCACTCTCAAGGTTTGCCCGTCGGAAGTCTTCGGTTTGCGCGGCATCGGTCAGGACCACGATGACCACCGGGGCGCCGCCGTAAGTCGCTGCGAACCGGATAAAGTCCTCACGGGAAAACGGGGACCCCTTCATCCTTGAGGTTTCCCAGTTTTTCGTGTATTCCTCAATGATCCGCCGGAAGCTATCTCCCATCTCGCCGATTTTTTTTCCGGTAACGATGATGAACTCCCATTGCCGCCGGTTCATGGCAGACGGGGCCCGGCTGGCTGCATCGAGGATCGTGAGGATATCCTCTCTTTTCACCGGGTCGGGCCGGTAGCGCCGTACCGATCGCCGTTGCCTGATAACTTCAAAGAGATCCATAAGGAACTACCTTACAGCCATGCTACCTGCAGGGGTTTCCGCCGGGGGATGCCATATGTCTTGTACTGCGGGTGACCAAACATCATCACGTAGGCGCTCGTGCGACCCGGGGGAATTTCCAGTTCCTTTCGGAGTGGCTCATACGACCATGCAGCCATGGCAACAAAACCTGCCCAGCAGGTGCCAGCCCCGTATGCCGGGGCGGCAATATCGAAATGCGTAAGGGCGATAATCGCATCGGTCTGGGCCATCGGGTTACCCTCAGGGATAGTGGCGACCAGAAGATGGGGGGCTCCCCGGCAGATGACATCCTTCCCGCTCTCCCAAGCCCCAAGCAGCACCGGAACGTAGCCACTCATCGGGTGGTCGGTATTCACCAGCGTCTTCATCCACCCGATAGTCAGCAAGGCGATCTTCTTCACCTTTTCCGGGTCATGGACAACGATCCATTCTACCGGCTGGCCATTGCCTCCCGATGCCGCATACCTGGCGATATCGAGGAGGGTGAGTATCTTCTCCCGTGGCACGGGTTCTTTCGTGAAATGCCGTACTGACCGGCGCTTCTTCAGGTACATTTCCATATCATCGGCCGGAATAATCCCTGTACCAGATGGCCGGTGACTCTTCTCTTCAGAGGGTTCATTGAGGATCAACGCCTGCGAAGGGCAGTAGGCCTCACAGTGGCCGCAGCCGATGCAATACCCGGCCATGGCTTCACGCACCTTCGGCAGGGTGTTCTCATCGGCGGGTTCAATGACCCCCATCACGCAGACATTCGAGCAGATCCCGCACCGGGTGCAGAGATCCTGGTCAACAAGTATCGTGGTCATAGTATCCGATCTCCCCTATTTGGTCATTCTTTGGCGGTCTGATAGGGTATCTCTTGAGGTACCGGGTAACGTTCCAGGTGCTTCAGGAGCCGGGCCATGGTCTGCCCGAGATGTTTTGCCCGGTCGAGACCTTCTTCGTCCCGCTCAACATCGCCGATCTCCCGCCCCATGCCCATCACGGGCAGGCCCGGGACGATCATATCATTAGCGAGGAGGAAATGGAGCATCGAGTCCGCGGTCCGGCTTGCTCCCGCCCTCCGTACGGCAACAGCAACATTCCCGATCTTGTTTTTCAGGGGGAACCCGTTGGCATATGATACAAACCCGGCCCGGTCGATGAGCGCTTTCATTTCTGCAGTGATATCCAGGAAATACACCGGGGATCCGAGGATTATCCCGTCGGCTTTTCGCATCTTTTCAATGATGGTGTTCACCATATCGTTATTGATGGCGCATTTCCCGTCCCGGTTCCCGAAACACTTCATACAGGCGGTGCAACCATGAACGTTCTTCCCGCCGATCTGGATGGTCTCTGTCCCGATCCCTTCCTGTTCAAGTTCTTTGAGGATATGCCGGATCAGAATGGCCGTGTTACCGTCCTTTCTCGGGCTCCCGTTGATTGCCAGTACCTTACTCATGGTATCACTGCAGGTTCAGCTTCTTGCCGGCGCTCCATGCGTCGCCTGCGTGCTTCCCGAGCGTCCAGTAGCGGTTGTCGGGCATGGTCAGGAAGAGCGGATCGATCTCAGGGAAGTCCGGTTTTCCATCACGGATTACCCTGCTGTCAGCATATGCCCCAACAATCTCACCGATGAAGAGGTGGTGGGTCGGAAGGGGAACATCCTGCACGAGACGGCATTCCAGCGTAACCGGGCACTCCCGGATCATCGGGGCGGTTTCGAGCGAGCCGTGAAAGACAGAGAAGACCTTCGATTTATCGGTATTTGCTCCTGAAACGATACCACAGTAATCTGTCTTCTCCAGGAGATCTGCTGAGGGGATATTGAGGGAGAACGTTTTGTTCTCTGCAACTCCCTGAGGAGTGTAATGGTTCTTTGCGATCCCACATGCGATCATGGGTGGATTGCCGTTAACCCGGGCACACCACCCGACTGCCATAAAATTATCCTTCCCCTTCACCTGTGTCCCCATAAGGACAACCGGCATCGGGATGAAAAAGTTCGATCCGATCTGTTGTTTTTCCATACTTACCTCTCATTTCGCTTTCGCGGATTGCCAGGTCAGAAAGCCATATACAGGCAGAATACTTACAATTCTTCTGCAAGGGCAATCTGAACCATTGGTCTAAAATTTGCCTTAACTGAATATATAGGAAATACAGGTAATTCAGAAACATAGTTTCATTGAGGTAACCATCATGTACACGAGAAACGGTAAATCCTACCACTGTCCGGTCGAGGCGGCGCTGGATGTGATTGGCGGAAAATGGAAGCCGCTTATTCTCTGGGCGCTGGGAGACGATGTGCTTCGTTTTTCTGCTCTGCAGAAAGCGCTTCCGGGCGTAAACACCAAGATGCTCACCAAGCAGCTGCGGGAGCTGGAAGAGGACGGTGTTATCACGCGGACCGTCTACCCCGAAGTCCCACCCCGGGTCGAGTATGCCATCACCGATTTTGGTAAAACGCTCATTCCCATCCTCCAGGCACTCTGCAACTGGGGGGCCGAATACCTTGGAATTGAAGAAGCTGCAGCCCACCAGTGTCCGACGAAAAAAAGGAAGACGCGATAACCCCGTTCCGTGAAGCATGTTGAATACCGGGAGGCCGATATCACTGAAATAGAACTGATCCGGTCGCTTTTGGATCCAGCTGAACAGGCATCATCATACAAACGCCCGTGCCTTAGGTGACATCTGCGCCCGGTGGACGTTCGATGATCGGAAGGCATTTTTTACAAAAATTGCAGTGAGGAGTTCTCTCCGAATCGATCTTCCCTTCGACCCGGAACCGTGGCTGAATGCAGGATAGTGCGTCAGCTCGCTCTCGGAAGACCGCATTGGGAAGATCGAAACGATCTATGGTGAAGAAACAGAACGGGCGCTTGGCATTGGAACACACCTCCTGACAAGAGCGCTCACATGGCTCAACAATAGCGGATCAATCAGGAAGCGTGTCTCAGTTGCAGACGGTAACGAGGATGCATTTCCGTTTAACCTGAAGTTTGGGTTTTATCCACGGATGACGGCCCTGGAACAACGGCAGGATTGACCAGACATTCACCTTCACCCCCCGCATACCGCGTCTCTTATCCATAATTCCCGCAACACATTGGTATGGACCCGGTTATTGCCCGGATACGGAAGGAACTTGAGAGCATAGCCGACCCGGCACTCCAGAAGAGTTCAAAGCGATTTTTCAAAGAGGAAATCCGGTGTTTTGGCACGAAAACGGCAGCTGTCATAACGCTTGCAAAGAAATACTGGAAAGAAGTACGGGACCGGCCAAAACCGGAGATCTTCTCCCTGTGTGAGGAACTTTACCAGTCCGGATATATGGAGGAGTCCTTCATCGTATCCGAATGGGCACATTCCCTCTCAGGGAAGTACGAACGAGGCGATCTCCCCGTGTTCCGGCGCTGGATCGAGACATACATCACCAACTGGGCATCCTGTGACGGATTCTGTAACCATACCCTGGGAGATTTCGTTGAGCAATTCCCGGACACTGTTGATGAACTAAAACGCTGGACGCAGTCAGAGAACCGGTGGATGCGTCGGGCTGCAGCGGTTTCTCTCATCGTTCCGGCAAAGCATGGAAAATTTCTCACGGAGTCCATGGAAATTGCCGATCTGTTGCTGACCGATTCAGACGATATGGTACAGAAGGGGTATGGGTGGCTCTTAAAAGAGGCGAGCCGGAAACACACCGGGGAAATCTTTGCCTATGTCATGAAGAACAAGCAACGGATGCCCCGGACTGCACTGCGGTATGCTATCGAGCTTATGCCGCAGGAAATGCGGGCAGAGGCCATGAAAAAGGACTGGAAGAGATAATTTTTTTACGGGATCTCCAGCGATCGCTGCCGCACGAGGCTGATGAGATCATCAAGACTCCTGCACCGGTTGATCTCATCGCTGCTTGCAACAATAAGGAGGTCTTTTCCCATCTGGACAAGTATTGCCGGGAACGTGATGAGCCCAGCCCCGATCTCGGAAATGAATTCATTCCGGTTCAGGAACCGGGCTGGAATGTTTAAGTCCCGGACGAACCGTTTCCAGTCTTTCTTCATGCCAATCGGAGTATTGGTTATTGCCGTTAAGTTGCAGAAATTCCGTTCGTGCGATATGCCGGCCTTCGAGGAATACTCCTTCAATCCCGGCAGTATGCCACTATCGGCATTGTAGATGAAAAGGAGGGTCTTCCCATATGACATGGAGAAAGGAGTGTTTCTTTCCCCCATATATTTTGAGAGGATGCCCGGAGTTCTGACAACCCTGAAGTATTGCAGGCCGGGTGACCTCAGCTGCAACCGGTCCATCCGCAATGCTTGCAGATCCCCTTGTTGCAACCCTCCCCGAAGTCCAGGGGTTCACCGCAATCGGGGCAGGGATTCGTCTTTCCAACCTCACAGATATCCCAGTCCTTTAAGGTCGTGATGCTCTGGTTCTTTGCCGAGAGCTCGATGCAGCGGCCCACAACGTCGGCACATGAGAGTCCCTCCGATGAGGAGTTCTTGATGGCCACAACACAGTTGACCTTCGCGAACTGCTTGACAAACTTCGTATATGGGACGCCGTTCTGGAGGCCGGTACTGATGGCGCGGCCAAGGGCGCTGCTGTTGGCCTCGCAGCCCCCGCTCCCGACCGTACGGATGAAGACCTCCATCGGTTTCCCGTCCAGGAGGTTGACCGTGACATAGAGCTTACAGCACCCCGACTGGCAGAGGTAGGTCCGCCCGAGGAGCTCCTTGGGCCGGTCGATCGATAGAGAGGGAATTTTCTCCGGAACGGTCCGTCCGGCAGAGGGTGCCGGCGATGGCTCCTTCTCCTTTAAGGAAAGGACCACATCCTCGCGGCTGCCGGTCCGGTAGATGGTGATCCCCTTGAGCTTTAAGGACCAGGCCATCAGGAGGGCCTCGGCACAGTCTTCCTTTGTCGCAGACGACGGCATGTTGATAGTCTTGCTGATAGACGCGTGGACATGCTTCTGGAACGTGGCCTGCATCTGGATATGGTCCTTCCAGCTGATATCGAGCGCTGTCTTGCAGAGTTTCCGGAACTGTCCCGGGAGCCAGTCTAAGTCCTGCACCGTTCCGGTCTCGTGGACATGGGCGATCACTTCCTCAATCTTCTGCTCGAGCCCGCGCCCCGTGTAACCCATGGTCGTGAGAGTGGCAGAAAGCCTCTCGCGGAAGACCGGGTTGACGATGACAAACGTCTTTCCAACGGTATTTTTCCGCGTATAGGCAAACGAGAAGATGGGTTCGATCCCGCTCGAACACCCGGCAAGCAGCGAGATGGTGCCGGTCGGGGCGATGGTTGTCATCGCTGCGTTCCTTACTGGGAACTCCATCCAGGTACTCCCCTCCCATGAGGGGAATGGTCCGCGTTTTGCAGCAAGCTCCCGCGACTCGTCAACAGCGGCGCGGGTGACGAACTGCATGACCCGCTCGCACCACGCCCGCCCCTCAGGAGAGTCATATGCTAAGCCGGCCATGAGCAGTGCATCATGGACTCCCATCAGGCCGAGGCCTATCTTTCGTGTTCGCTTCGTTGCTTCCGCGATCTGCGGGATGGGAAAGGTGTTCTTGTCGATAACCAGATCAAGGAAGCGCGTACCCATCCGGGCGGTCTCCTCAAGTAATCGTTCATCAAGCACACCGCCCCGCATACAGGTGGCGAGGTTGATGCTCCCCAGAACGCAGCTCTCGTAGGGGAAGAGCGGCTGCTCGCCGCAGGGATTTGTGGTATCGATCTCTCCCAGCTGCGGTGTCGGATTCCTCCGGTTTATCTCATCAAAAAACAGGATGCCCGGTTCGCCATTCTTCCAAATCCCCTCAACTATCGCAGTCCAGATCCGGCCGACGGTTACTTTGTCCCCTGTGTGGGGATGGGTGAGCCATACGGTGTCGAACTGCTTGTTAAAGACAAGGTCCATGAACCGGTCATTGACCATCACGGAGATGTTGAAATTGGCAAACTCGCCCTCTGTTGTCTTGGCCGTGATGAACGGAAGAATGTCCGGGTGCCAGACATTCAGGATCCCCATGTTTGCCCCGCGCCTGCGGCCGCCCTGCTTGATGACCTCAGTTGCTGCGTTGAAGACCCGCATGAACGACACAGGGCCTGAGGCAACGCCTTCGGTTGACTGAACCGGGGAGCCTTCAGGACGGAGACTGGAGAAGTTATACCCGGTCCCGCCGCCGGTCTTGTGGATGATGGCCCCCTGCTTCATGGCGTCAAAGATACCATCAATGGAGTCAGGGACAGGCAAGGTGAAACAGGCAGAGAGCTGGCCCAGCTCGGTGCCGGCATTCATCAGGGTGGGCGAGTTAGGAAGGAACCGGAGCGAGGTCATGGCCTCAAAGAACCGGGCTTCTTCTTCGTGATTATCAGCAAGGGCTCCTGCAGTACGGCGGCAGATATCGGAAAAATCCTTCTCACCTTTCCGGAGGTACCGTGCGGAAAGGATGCTGTCAACAACCGGTAGTGAACTCATGGGTATCCCTGACCTGATCTTATGGAGGGGTGAAATGTACTGGAGTATGGATTGCAGACAGGCTGCAGCTGAAAGAAACTGGTGCTGTTGTGGATATTCTCTTGTGCATAGCACCGCGAACGTAAAATCACTTTCCGATCAGGCATCAGCACCGGATCTTATTATCCAGCCAGGCTACCCTCACGGAACCAGGGCCGTGATGCCCAACCGCTGCAGGAACCGTTCATGGAGGCGGGTATCCGCCCCGAGCTCGGGATGGAAAGAGAGCGCCATGTGCTTGCTCTGTTCAACGGCAACAATACCCTGCGGGATCTCGGCAAGGATATGAACGCTAGTTCCTGCAGATCTGACCACGGGTGCCCGGATGAAGACGGCATGGAACGGTCCTCCCTCAAGCCTGTCCATTGCGAGATCCGCTTCAAAAGACTCCCGCTGCCTGCCAAACGCGTTCCGGTCAACAGTCATATCGATGAGGCCCAGGGGGTGGATCCGGGGATCTTCAACATGGCAGGCCATCAGCACCATCCCGGCACAGGTTGCGAAGATCCCGCCCGGAAAAGCCCGAAGGGGCTCATACAGCCCGTTCTTTCCGATCAGGCGGGAGATGGTTGTCGATTCGCCACCCGGCAGGGCAAGGGCATTGCATTCCGCAAGATCGGCCGGGCTCCTCACCTCGAAAACCTCGGAAGAGGGGCCGTGGCCCATCCGTTCGAGTGCAGAGAGGAACGCGTCGATGTGCTCGCTCACGTTCCCCTGGAGCGCGAGAACGCCAATCTTAGCGTCCACGGGTCTGCAGCACCTCGTCGTCCGAGAGCTTGTGGATATCGAGGCCCGGCATGGCATCGCCTAAGCCTTTGCTGACTTTCGCGAGCACTTCTGCATCATCGAAGTGGTTGACCGCCTCGACAATGGCTCTCGCCATCAGCTTCGGGTTCGAGGACTTGAAGATACCGGACCCGACAAAGACGCCGTCCGCACCCAGCTGCATCATGAGCGCTGCATCGGATGGTGTGGCAATGCCACCTGCAGAGAAGTTCACAACCGGGAGCCTGCCACGCTCGGCGCATTCGAAGACCAGTTCCGCGGGAGCTTCAATCTCGCGGGCATAATCGGCCATCTCCTGCTTGTCCAGCCCGCGAAGCATCCGGATCTCTCCCATGATTGTGCGCATATGGCGGACTGCTTCCACGACATTGCCGGTACCGGCCTCGCCCTTGGTCCGGATCATGGCCGCACCTTCGTTGATCCTCCGGAGCGCCTCGCCGAGATCACGGGCGCCGCAGACAAAGGGGACCGTGAACTGCTTCTTATCGATATGGTATTGTTCGTCTGCAGGGGTCAGAACCTCGCTCTCATCGATCATGTCGACCCCGAGGACTTCCAGGACCTGCGCTTCGACAAAATGGCCGATGCGGACCTTGCCCATGACCGGGATGGAAACCGCGTCGATGATCTCCAGGACCTTCTCGGGATCTGCCATGCGGGCAACGCCCCCGGCTTTCCTGATATCGGAAGGCACCCGCTCAAGCGACATGACCGCGACTGCGCCTGCCTCTTCGGCGATCATCGCCTGTTCGGCATTGACGACATCCATGATAACGCCCCCTTTCTGCATGGACGCAAAGCCGCGCTTGAGGAGCTCGGTGCCAAACCTCAGCTCTTCTAATTTCATATGCCTATTGTATTGATCACGACACCCAATAAAATCAGAGTACCACAGGCAATCGTTGCATACATCACGGTCACAGCCCGGACTGCAGACAGGATATCCGCGCCCGCTTCATCAAGAGTCCGGTTTCCGTCTCCGATGGTATAGATACCGGGTTTTTCAAACCGGGTGCCTGTCCCACCCGCCATGGCTCCCATGATAATACCCCCGTTGAAACCGGGGCGCAGGTAGCCGTCGCGCCGCATTACCCGCCATGCCTGGGGCAGTGTGCCTTTCAGAGCAAACCAGGCGAGGAGGAGGAGAACGGTCACCCGGGCCGGGATGAAATTTATGACATCGTCCATCCGTGCAGCACACCACCCGAGTCGTTCGCGCTCGTCCCTGTACCCGAGCATGGCATCCATGGTATTGATGGCCCGGCAGGCTGCGGCTCCCGGCAGGCCAAGAAGAGTAAACCAGAAGAGGGGGGCGATGATACTGTCGTTGAGATTCTCAGTCATGGACTCATAACCTGCCGAGAGTATATGATCGCGATCAAGAGGTGCGGTATCCCGGGACACCAGGAGCCCGACTTTCTCCCGGCCCTCTTCCATGCCCTCCTTTAGTGCCGAAACCACGGCAAGGGCGTGTTCCTCAAGAGACCGCCAGGCGAAGCAGAATTTCAGGAGCACGGGAGCAAGGAGGAGATACAGAAACCAGGGGGCATAGAGAGAAACAAGGATGAATGGAATACAAAACAGGATTACTGTCACTACCCATAACAGGACTCCGGCGATACGCTGGATACTTGCCGGGTAATAACCCGGCTTCCCCCAGAATGCGATAAATGATCCAAGGAGGGCGACCGGGTGATACCGGGAATGCGGGTCGCCCATAAGCCGGTCAAGAACAAGCGCCGCGCAGAGGGCTGGGGCCGCTAGCGTTATTGCTGACGGTACCATGTGTAGAGTGCCCCGACAATGAGCGTGATGAATGCCGCGATATTGAGGAACTCTGTCCCGGTATAGAACCAGGCGCAGTACAGGAGGAGCGCAACACCCATCATGATCATCAGGGGATGAGGCCGGCCGCGGGCAACCGGCTGGAGAGGATATTCCTCGCGAATGGTCGGGCGTGATGCCTGCTGGGGCAGGATGCTCACAGGAATCTGTGCTTTCAACACCCCATACCCTGAGATGATGTCAAGGGTGAACGTGCCTGGCGGGCAGTCCCTGAGAATAGGTATTGCAAGGGTCGATTCATCAACAACGTACAGGTTCTCATGAAAAAAACTGGTAAATTCACCGGCATTGGTGGCGGTGATGGTGATATGAATCGGCGCCCCGTGATTCATGAATCGTATGCGGAGGAGGCCCCCTGGCTCTGCAACGATCTTCTCCCGGGGGACATCAATGGAGTTGATACTGCTCCGGTTCAGATGAACTTCGTACCCGGCATCTCCCTCTCCGCCTGCTGCAACCAGAACAGAAAAAAGAGCGGGGATTGCCATACCGGAACCTTCTGTTTCAGGATCCCTGCTGGGGCAGGAGGTTGGGGATGCCCTCATGGATGGGATAATCCACTCTGCAGGCAGCGCAGCGCAGGGTCCCTTCGAGGACTTCTTTTGTATCTTCTGCATCAACGTGGAGGGAGAGATCTCCCTTGCAAACCGGGCAGCAGAGAATGTCCATCAGCGAACGTTTCATTTCAGTTCATCCCGGATATCAATGATCTGGGTAATCTCCGGTCCAGTGGAGATCAGGGCAACGGGGCAGCCGATGTCTTCCTCGGCCTGCTTGATGAAGTCCTTGGCCTTTTTGGTCAGTTTTGCGTATTCGGTGAGCCCGAAACAATCCTTGTCTACCCGGTCGATCCCGGTGATTGCTGCCTGGGTGCAGCCGTTAATCATGGCCGAGTACCGTGCCATCTCGCCATCCCAGCCGCCAATACGGCGCTTTCTGTGGGTAACGGTGCCGAACTCCTGGATTCCCATGGCATCGGATTTCTCGGCCGACATCTCGGTAGAGAACGGTCCTTCCCCGACACGGGTGGGATAGGCTTTGAAGACGACGATGACGTCATCGATCCGTGTCGGGCCGACACCATTGTCTGCGGCAATCTGGGATGCGGACGTGTCCTTACTGGTAACAAAGGGATATGTCCCATAATACAGGGAGATGCCAAATCCCTGGGTGCCTTCGAGAAGAACGTTCTGCTTCTGTTTCAGGGCATCGTTGATCGCTTTTGGCACATCGAGCAGGTACTCAGCAAGCTCGGGGACGTCCTTTGCCTGCGGGGAGGTCCGCATGACCCGGTCGGAATTTGCCGGCCCGCAGCCGGATCCGGTGCTGCCGATCGTCTTCCTGAGATGGTCACTTCCCTTGTCGCGGGCAATGTGATCCTCCGTGATGATGCCGCAGCGCTTATCAACAAAGACCCGCCCCCGGACACCCAGCGTCTCGACTTCATGTTTCAGAACCCGGGGATCAACAAGGACTCCGCTGCCGATGCATAACTTTGCGTCTTTATAGACAAAGCCGGACGGGACCATGCGCACGCCGTATTCTTTGGTTCCAACCTGGACAGTGTGCCCGGCATTCGGGCCCACACCGCCGCGGGAGATGATAGTGGGTTTGTCCTTATGGGCAATATGGGCAACAACCTTGCCCTTCCCCTCATCCCCAAAAAATCCACCAACGATGATAGAACAGCTCATTGTCTTTCATGTAGTATTGTGCGAGTTTCCCAATAAACTATTCCCTGAGACAAAAAAATCGATAAATGCCAATCTTTTTAAAAAAAGGGTGAATTGCGGTTAGCTGTCCACTATTTCAGGCTCTGGAGGAACCGGTCCATCCGCTCAAGGGCCACACCAAGGTCTTTCCTCGAGACGGCATAGGCGCACCGTAAGTGTCCCTCTCCACCAGGGCCAAAAACACTGCCGGGGACAACGGCAACTTTTTGCTCCTTTAAGAGGCGCTCAGCAAATTCCGTGTCCGAAAGTCCTGTTTTCTCAACCGACGGGAAGGCGTAGAACGCTCCTTCCGGCACGTGGCAGGGAAGGCCGATACGATTCAGTCCGGCCACGAACAGGTTGCGGCGGAGGCGGTACTCGTTCACCATGCTGTTCTTGTCCTCCTCCGCCGATCGAAGCGCTTCGAGAGCTCCTACCTGCCCCATAACGGGTGCGCAGAGCATAACGTACTGATGAATCTTGAGTGCTGCATCGCAGAGTTCTTTTGGCGCGCAGAGATACCCGATCCGCCACCCGGTCATGGCATAAGCCTTGGAGAACCCGTTCAGGGTGATCGTCCGTTCCCAGAGATCGCCAACCGTTGCCGCAACGCAGTGGCTCCCCTCATAGGTCAGCTCTGCGTAGACCTCGTCGCTGATAAGCAGGAGATCGTGGTCAGCGACAATGTCCGCGATGGCGGTGAGGTCGCTCTTCGTCATGACCCCCCCGGTCGGGTTGTTCGGGAAGTTCATGACCAGCGCTTTTGTCTTCGGGGTTATCAGTTCAGCAAGGGTGTCCGGGTTGATCTTGAAGTGATCGTCCTCAGTACAACGGAGCGGGACCGGTGTCCCCCCTGCAAGGGTGACACACGGCCCATATGAGACATAACTGGGCTGGGAGACGATGATCTCATCGCCTGGATCCGTGATCGCCCGGATCGCAATATCGAGTGCTTCAGACACCCCGGTCGTGATGACCATTTCGGTATTGCTGTCATAGTTCACGCCATAGTGCCGGGCAAGATACTGCGAGAGGGTGTCCCGAAGTGCCTGCAGCCCGCGGTTGGACGTGTACGCTGTTCCACCCTGTTCAATCGAGTAAATGCTTGACTCGCAGATATTCCACGGCGTATTGAAATCCGGTTCTCCCACGCCAAGGGAAATCACACCATCCATGGTCAGGGCAAGATCGAAGAACTTCCTGATTCCCGATGGCGGGATCTCCTGCGTGCGCTGTGAGATAAAATTCCTCATCCTTGCACCTCACGGGCTGTAGGGAAGTCGTTCCGTCCCCGGCTGTTCGAAGAACGTATTGCCGTTCTCCTTGTACGATTTCATGATGATGTGTGTTGCCGTCTCCCTTATCCGGTCCATGGGAGCTACATGCTCAGAGACAAATCGTGAGACTTCCTGCATATCCTTCCCGCTTACAATGAGCTGAAGGTCATACGTGCCCGTGATAAGGCGCAGGCTCCTGACCTGCCGGAACCGCGAGAGGCGTTCAGCAATGCGATCGTACCCGAAATCGCGCTCGGGGCTCACTTTCAGTTCTATAATGGCAGAAACCTCGCCGTTTCCGGTTTTCTCCCAGTTCACTACCGTTGAGTAGCGTTTGATGACCTTTCCGGCTTCAAGGGCCCCGATACGGCGTGCAACCTCGGCTGCGGCGAGGCTGGTCATGGTCGCAATTTCTTCTGTCGACAGCCGGCTGTTCTCCTCCAGAATACGGAGGAGCTCGAGATCCTTTTCATCCGTCATAGTTCACCTGAACCAAGTCTTGAGCCACTTGGCTTCCATCTGGGAGACATCGAGATCCCTGAGCCCGTTGAGGCGGGTGTCCTTTAAGACAACCTCGCGGATCTTGCCCGTGTTGGCATCGAACCACATCTCCTTGGTCCTGCCATACCGCCCGCGGCTCACGACACGGGTGTTGATGACGCCGAGCATGTTCAGTTCGGAGATCAGGTCGGTTATCCTCCGGTGGGTGAGCACATCGAGCTCAATGGACGGGGCGATGTCCTGGTATATACGTGAGACTTCTCCGCTCGTAAAGATATTCTGTCCGAGTTGCTCTAAGATGAGCATCGAATAGAGGATCAGCTTGCTCTGGGTCGGCAGCGTTGCGATGCACTCGATCATGCTGTCCGTCTCGATCTTGGCCTGCGCCTGCTTGACATGCCCTTCCGTCACCTGTTTGGACACCTCATCCCGGTCAGCAAGTTCCCCGGAGATCCGGAAAAGGTCGAGGGCACGCCTTGCATCGCCGTGTTCCTGTGCGGCAAGCGCCGCACAGAGCGGGATGACACCTTCTGCGATCGCACCAGCAACAAATGCCTGTTCGGCACGCTGGGCAAGGATATCCACCAGCTGGGGTGCATTATAGGGTGGGAAAACGATCTCTTCCTCAGAAAGTGATGAGAGGACGCGGGGATCCAGGAAGTCCTTGAAGCTCAGGTCATTGGAGATCCCGATGATACTGACCTTGGAGTTTTTCAGGTCTGCATTAATCCTTGTCAGATTGTAGAGGGTATCATCGCCACTTTTCTTCACCAGTTTGTCGATTTCGTCCAGGACGATGACAAGGACACCGCCTCCGGCCTCCAGCTGGTTCTTGAGTTCGGCATACACCTGGTCGGTCGGCCACCCGGTCATAGGGATGTGGGTACGGGTTTTGTCGCTTGACAACTCGTCAACAACATCCAGGCATTTTGCGATCTGGGCCAGGACCCGGTACTGGGTATCGATCACTTCACAATTCAGGTGCACAATCCTGCAAAGCGTCCCCATCTTGCTGCTTGCCTTCTCAAGCTCTGATCCTACATACCGGACACATGCGGTCTTGCCAGTTCCGGTCTTGCCATAGATGAGAATATTGGAGGGGGTTTCATTTCGCAGAGAGGGTGCAAGAATGGATGCAACTTCATCGATCTGGGGCGTTCTGTGCGGGAGGATCTGGGGTCGGTAGGAATGCCGCAGTACTTCCCGATCCTTGAAAATTCGATTATTGGTGAGATATTTTTTGAATAGTCCCGTTGAGGGGTCATCTGTTTCCGGCATGGTCACACTGAGGAGCTGAGAATTAGTAGGTTGAGAGTAAATAACGATCGGTTTGTCTGACTGTTTATAAACCCCTTCATTTCCCGTGGAAATCTTCCAATTATTTGTTTTTTCTTAAAAATGGGTGAAATGAGAGTATATTTTTTTGACCTTATTTTTTATTTTCAGCACAATTACTCTCCATCATGTATCTCAATGTTCTCTCCGATATTGCCCAGCATTGTAACACAAGGCTTAATATGGGTAGGGGGGGGACCCCTTTATTTCCAGTGGAACGAGAATAACATCAACACGTATCATGTTGAAATTTTAAAAATAACAGCCATTTTTAGTTATATTTTTAATACTATATAAAGTAAATGAAATGACATCAGCATGGTTGCATCCTGAAACACTGTATCAGTTTATGAGATGGAAACGAACCGGGCCGGCTGGAAAATCTTCCAGAAGAAATAAAGGGGTCTCTGCCATAGAGAAAAACCTGTACAACAGATAATGGACCAACTACCTGTTTTGGTAAAAAAAACTATAAAATTTTTGGAAAAAGAGGATAAAACCATGAGTGAAGAAAATAACCCCGAAATCAGGAGAGTTAACCAGTGGATCAAAGGAGGACTAATTAGTAATCCTCTCATGAAAACAATACGGAGACTAGTGGCCAAACAACAAAGTCATTACAGAATTCTCTTAATCCCGAACAGATAACATCACAGTATTATGAGCCACGCTCACGTCAGACCCCTTGAAATCTCTGCTGCCATTATCACCGTCTCCACAACAAGAACCAGAGAGAACGATACCAGTGGAAAAGCTATCGAGCAGATCCTCAGGGACAACAATATTCCGGTTACGTATTATACGATTGTTCCTGACCAGATTGGGAATATCCGGGATGCCTGGTTCCAGGCTATGAAACAGGCAAACTGCATCATCTTGAACGGGGGGACCGGCCTGACTCATGATGACTGCACAATCGAAGCGATCTCACCCCTTCTGGAAAAACGGATCGAAGGATTTGGCGAATTCTTCCGGATGAAAAGTATCCAGCAGATTGGCATGGGAGCGATGCTCTCCCGTGCTGTAGCCGGCACCTGCAAGGGTAAGGCAGTCTTCTGCATCCCCGGCTCAACACCCGCAGTAACCCTCGCAACAACAGAACTGATTGTCCCTGAGATTGCCCATATCCTCTCCCACGCAAACCTGTAAGCAGAATCTGGTTGGAGAAAAAGGTCTGACGAAAGAAGAAGGGCAGATCCGGGAAGCTAAAAAATACCGCTATCGCTGGACTTCAAGGAGGGCTACCCGCTCCAGGACAAGATCCTCAATGCTTTCCGGATTACTAAGAGTGTTGAGCTCCTCCGGGGAGATCCCGAAGATTTTCATGAGTGCATCCCGCCGATCCCCGTCAATGAAATCGCGGCTCCCCTCTCCCGGGAATGAAAAGTCTGTACTCAGGGCATCCCAGATCCCCGGGGAAAATGGATAACAGCAGACCCATAAGCGATTTTCTCCCTCGTGGATGCCGAAGGAAGCGGCAACATTGCACTGCCGCGATCCCGCTGCATATAACAGAGCCTCCATCTCGAGGGTATTGGAAATGGCCGCTCCCTTTTTGCATGAACGGACCGCATAACGCAATGCCGTTTCCGCATGGCGCTTTCCGGCGATCATGTCGGCATTAAAACAGATGAGATGGGTACTGAACTGCTTTGCCACATCCCGGAGCCGGCTCATGGCGGCCGGCACATCCGTGATCCGGCACGTGGCAGCCCGAATGTCGCAGGACTTCGTATCACCGGTCATACAGTCACCTGAACCGGGAGAGTGTTGACTGCCCCGCCATATTATCCTCACCCTCTGGCAGGGAGGTGGCCCGGACCCGCTTTTCCAGCTGGGCAAACACCTGCTCGGCAATACCGCGACCGATCAGCTTTGTCACCGTCTCGATCCCTGCCTCAAGGACCGCTTCGGGAGACGTGATGCTGTTGTTGAAGAGCCGGCGGGCACGGACACGCCCGATGCCCCGGAGCTTTACGAGCGGGAGAAGCTCGCGCCGTATCCCGTCCTTCATGCAGGTCTCGTACTCGCCGATCCTGGGGTGAAAGGTCAAAGCGAACATACGGGAGAGTTCCCCGCTGGCATGCAGCAGCCAGTTTACGCTCTCCACCATACCGTACACGTCGCCCGGCCCGACCGAGTACCGCTCGCAGATCCGTGCATCGGGCATCTCGTCGGCCCAGTCCGAGAGGAGCATTGCGGTCTTGAGGGCACGGTAGTACTCTTCCTGGTCCTCCTCCTCGCAGGGCATTTCGAGCCAGAGCTCAGCGTCATGCTCATCCATCATCCGGTCAAGGGCGCCCCGGTCCGTGTTCCGGACATAGAGCCGGGGCATATCCGGCGTGCTGCAGATGAGATGGAGAAGCCCGAGATCGGAATAATCGGCCTCGTTACGAAGGGTTGAAACGATCAACGCCGCACTCCGCGGATCGATATACAGCCTCGACACCAGGGTCCCGAACTCCGAGGATCCGAGATGTTCGCCGACCTCAAGAATCATGTCATTGTCAACAAGGAATTTCAGTGCGGTATCAACCGCCCGCTGCATCAGCCTGCCCTGGCGGTGTTCGTGGACGTAAAAACTCCTGTCCATGAAAGAGAGGAGCTCGTTTCGCGTACCGGCAAACCCGGAGGCGATGAGGGAGAGCACATGGGTATAGAGCGCATTCGGCTCGGCAATCTTCGAATGGACCTCCTCCGGGGGGGCATCGATATAATATTCGAACAGCTCTTCGACCTGCCCCTCGTCCTTTGCAATGAGCACGGCCTCGCCGTAGGGGTCCAACCGGGGCCGCCCGGCCCTTCCTGCCATCTGGTGGTATTCGCTCGCAGGGATCGGCTGCATGCCCTCACCAGCGGCAAACCGGAGGTAATCGCGGATGATCACCCGGCGGGCAGGGAGGTTCAGCCCCGCGGCAAGCGTCGGGGTCGATGAGATGCACTTGATCAAGCCTTTCCGGAACCCCTCCTCAACGATGGAGCGTTCCGGCCGGCTGAGCCCGGCATGGTGGAATGCTGCACCCCGGGCAACGCAGGCAGCAAGCGTCTTGCCCATCTCCGTCTCGGCGGTCTTCTCCAGTTCCTGTGCAGGCTCTTTCAGGCCCGGGTCCTCGCTCTTAATCGCCCCGGCAGCTCGTTTCGCAAAGGCCTCGGCATTGCGGCGCGATGAAACGAAGACCAGGCACTGGCCCCCCTCGGCTATGGTATCGAGGCATAGGTTGATGTCATCGAAATTCTTCGAAACAACCTTGACCCGGCGCTCACCCTCCCGGAAATGGATCCGGTCATTGCAGAAGACACCCTGGCGGAGGTCGACCGGCCGCCAGGTGCTGGTGACCAGTTCTGCATCCAGCCACCCGGCAAGGACCTTAGGGTTGCCGATGGTTGCCGAGAGCCCGATCACCTGCATTGCCGGGTTCCGGTACCGCATCTTGGCTATGACCATCTCGACAACCGGCCCGCGGCGGTCAGAGTCGATGAGGTGGACCTCGTCAATAACAAGAAGCGTGATGTCGGCAATCCACCGGGCATTGTTGCGCAGGAGAGAGTCCACCTTCTCGCTGGTGGCAACAATGATATCGTTGTTGCCGAGCATATCATCCCGCCGGTCAAAGTCACCGGTGGCAATACCCACCCGGACGCCCTTGTTGCCGAATTCCTCGTACTTCTCGCTTGCCAGTGCTTTTAAAGGGACGATATAGAGGCACTTGCCTTTCCGGGCAATGTGGCTGTGCATCGCCATCTCGGCAATCAGCGTCTTGCCGCTCGCTGTGGGGATAGCAACGAGCAGGTTCCGGCCCTCAAACATCCCCCGCTCAACGCATTCTGCCTGGGGCGGGTAGAGCTCCTGCATGCCCTTTGTTAGGTACTGCTGTTTGAGATGTTGTGGAAGGGGGAGCTCAGATATCTGCATGTCACACTCTCAAAATAACCCCTTTAATTCCACTGAAAAAAGCCGATATTTCGGTTCTTTTAGGGAAATCTAATCTATAAATCGAATTATTCTCCACAGGAAATGCACCAGAATACATAAATAGGGAATTCTGTTTTTGAAAAGTCCCTCAGTAATAGTAGCTGATCATGTCCTGCTTTGCCTCTTTCTTCTTCCGGTCAAGGAACGCAAAGACATTTTCATGGGGGACCCCCTCAATGAGCATATCCACGGCCGCCCGGGCGGTCTTGAGCTGTTCTGGATATCCGATCAGGGCAACCGTCTTGCCGAAGACAGAGATCTCGACATCGGTCATATCCTCGATCTGCTCGCGGGCCCGGCCGTCCTTGCCGATAATCCGCCCTCTCAGACGGTCGAGCTGGCGGGGGTTGTCTGCCATGCCGGCAAGGTCGATTACTTCGAGGAGAAGGTCTTCATCCTCGATCATCTCGAATGCCCGCTCGGGCGAGAACCCGCGGTTGATGGCATTGACGATCTCAACCGCCCTGAGGAGCGAAACGGTATTCTCGTCGCTCCCTTCAACCTTGACGAGCCCCTCCTTGCTGTCGATGGTGATCGTGGTGTTGGTCTTTGTCTCCAGCTCCTTTTTCGTGGCGCCGCCCTTTCCGATCAGCACGCCAACCCTGTTTCCGGCGATTTTTACTTCCTGCATCATATAGTATCTCTCCCTTGTACGGTCTGGTGGTTCATAGGGCAATCCGGCCCGGCATCACGGCTCTGTAATGTTCAGCCCGGTTACGGCATTGAATATCCCGATCTCGTCCCGGATCTCGCAGCGGTTTTTGAAAAACCGGTTGATGTTTTTGATGTCCCTCATCAGGAACGGGAGGGCACGGGGGTGATCGCGGGTTACTGACTGGCCCATGTCTATGAGATATGGTTGGTCTCCGTACAATATATTGAACTCGCTCAAGTCAGCATGGACTAGCTCAGCCTTGTTGTAAAGGGTATCAATATCCCTGATAATCCGGGCATAGGCATCCGCGGGGTCTGGTAGGTCCGCATTCCGGATCTGGGGCCAGGGTGTCTCTCCTTCACCCATGAATGACATAATCAGGATGTTCCGGTCCCAGACAAGCGGTTCTGGCACAGGAACTCCCGCCTCCCGTGCCCGGGCAAGATTGGAGAACTCTTTCCGGGTCCAGGCAAAGATTAGCTCCTTCTTTGCCTTCTTCACGTGGGAAAACCTCCTGTCCCCGACAATGTACGAGCTCATTGTCGTGAAATTTGCCGTGCGGATCCGGTAGATCTTGATTGCGATGGGGGTCCCGTCACGTTCAGCATAGAACACGTTCGCTTCCTTCCCGGTGCTGATCGATCCCCCGAGCACCGAGAACCATTTCTTGTGGACGAGTTTGTACAGGGAAAGGAGGGTGATATCATCAAAGACATCATCCCGGACTTTGAGATCATTGGCATCCTTGATGCGGATGCCCATCTCTTCGAGCTTCTGGTCGAACCGCTCCAGTCTCTTGTCGATGTTGGTTTCCTTTTTCACGCGGTGCCACCGGGATTTGCTTGTCCTGCAGTTCACTGGATATATTCACGGACGGGTGCAAGGATCTCGACGAGAGACTCCCCGCATGCCTTCTTGAGGTCAAGGGGGTGGATCTCTGCTTTGCCATAGGCCGCCTCGAGGTCAGGATAGCTGCCAAACGAGCGGTCTCCGCCGAACTTCTCCGGCCGTCTGATGGTGATCTCCGGAAGCCGGGGGAAGATGTGGTGCTGGAAGATCTGGAGGATCGGGTTCTCCGCAATCTCCGGCGGGCAGAACGCCTTCTGGCACTTCTTCCGGATCTCATCCTCTGTATCAGCAACGGAGATGTAGTTCCCCTGAGATGATGACATTTTCTTGCCGTCAAGCCCGTTCAGGATCGGCGTGTGGATGCAGACCGGAGCCTTGTACCCAAAGTTGATGAGATGCTCCCTTGCGAGCATGTGGATCTTCCTCTGGTCGATGCCCCCGACTGCGGCATCGGCGCCCAGCAGGGCAATGTCGGCAGCCTGCATGATGGGGTAGATCATCTGGGAGACCGTTGGTGCATCCATCTGCCTGCCGACTTCGTCCATGCTCCGGGTTGCCCGGTTCAGGGTGATCTCCTGTGCGAGCCGGAGCACTAGCAGCTGGTATTCCCGGTTGAGCTGGAACTCGGATCCAAGGACGTACTTCACGTTCTTCAGGCCCAGCCCCTCGAAGCAGCGTTTGTTGTAATCGGCCAGTTCGCGGACTTTTTCCATCGTTCCTTTCCGGTTCAGGAACGCGTGGAGATCGGCAAGCAGCACGGTGACCTCGAACCCTGCTGCCTGGAGGTCGACCAGTTTGTTGATCGTGACAAGATGGCCGAGATGGATCTCCCCGCTCGGTTCGTAGCCGGCATAGACACGCTTTGACGGCTGTAAAAGAAGCGCCCGGAGATCGTCATCAGTGACGACTTCGACAGTGTTCCGGGTAACACGCTCGTATGCGTCCATTAAAAAGAATGGGTGATGAAGGGAGTTAATGGTTGTTCTGAATGGTGACGAAGTTCAGGGCGGCGTTGGTTGCGGCAATGGACTTTTTCCCGTCCTTTTCTGCGCCCATCATGGCGCGGATCGCGTCTACGTTCTCCACAACGACATCGGCCTCCTGGTGGATTGCCTGGAAGAAACAGAGCTCGTTCTTGTTTGCATAGATGGATTCGTCGAAGATACAGTTTTCCCAGAGGTCGGAGCGCTGGCGGCCGAGATCCATCGCGAACTCCTTGAGTTCTGCCGTGCTCTTGAGGCCCGCGGTCTTCTTGATGAGACCGAGGCGTGGATGTTTGTTGATGAGCTCGATGACCCGCTCCTTGGTAACTGGCTTCTTCGTGGTCATCTGGATCGCGTGCATATGCATCATGGTTGTCGGTACGATCATCGCCATGGTGGTGATAGAAATGTGGGGAAGGACAGAGAGGACATCCGGCCCATGGTGGCTCGGGACGCTGACCGGATCGAGAACAATCGCATCGATCGGTCCCTTCTTGATCTCGCCGGGGTCTGAGCCACGGCGGACCATGATGGCGTGAACGTGGCTGACGTCGAATTCCTTATCGATCTCATTGATGATCCGGCACAGGCCTGTGGTGTTGCACGACACCACCCGGACAAACTGCCTGCCGATGGCGTCCTTGTAGTTGCAGGACGAGTTAAAGGAGAACCCCGCCAGTTCGTGCTCCTCTCCCCCCTGCCAGAGGGCCTTCTTGCCCAGCTTCTCGTAGAGCGCTTTGTTCGTTGCACCGACTTTTCCCGGCGTAGCATCCACGATAACATCGGCAGCTTTGCACATGTCTTCCACGCTGCCGGCAACCTTCAGCCCGGCCTTCTCGAATGCCTCCTTTTTAGAGAGGTCCGCAATATAGAGCGGGAACCCGCGTTGCTTTGCCACGAATGCCTCTGCATTCGGCCGGGTCTTGGAGACACCGATCACCTTCATGTCCTTCTGGGCGGCCACCGCATCGGCCACGCGCTTGCCGATGGTCCCGTACCCGTTAATGGCAACCTTGATCATACAATCGTACATTGCGCTGGAAATGAAAAAGCTATGCGAAACGATTGCCCCGTTATGCAGACAGAAAATCGGCAGCATCCCTGTCTGTTATGAATCTCAGGCTCCTGCATTCATGGCATCATGCTATTGTAGCAGTGCCGTGATCGTTTCGTGTTCCACCCCCGTTTTACTGCTGAAAAATCATAGAAATCCTTGTGCTCAGGAAGAGGGTTTAGGGTCGCGCAGGTACATTGCTTTGGGCATGGATATCTGTGGTTACCTGATTGCAGGTCGTGAATTTTGATCTTTATCTGCAATTATCGACCGGTAAAATACATTTGTACCCATGCGACCCCCAACAGAAGTACTTCCATTATGAGCGTAAAGCGACTAATTTTATGTCGTAACCATGGGAAGAAATGGCCGGCCTCCCATGCAGGGGGTCACATGGGAAAAAAAAAATTGCTGAGTTTCAGGGTATGAGATGCAGTCCCTTCTGGTGCGGGTTTTAGTGAAAATGTTGACGGGAAAGCGGAAGAGAAGTCTGAATACGCGATACATCCCTGTTTTCAGCCAATAAAATGCGTCTCTATTAAAAAGGGAACATTGAATGGACTCAGATAAACAACGCCTGGTACTTCACCACTTCCGTACTGTCTTTGGCAGATGCGTACAACTCCAGCGGCTCCTTGTTCACCTCAAGAAACCGGATGCCCCAGTTCACCTTGGAGAGTAACTCGGCTGCCCGCTCCTTCTCCCCCATGATATAGAGTGCTGCTGCGACAGCCTCGACGGAAGTGAGTTTGCAGGGTTTGCCAAAATTGACCGGATTTGCCGCCATCAGGAAGGGGAGTGCCCTCCGGATCCGCCACGAGCTGATGGCACCGGTGTCGAGCACCTCCCACGAACAGTCCAGCACCGTAAGGGACTTTACGAACCGGTCTGCGGGGGAGAGCGCTTGTTCTGCCGTTGGATCGAGGATCAGGGTGTTACGGGGAATCTGCCCAAGTTTCTGGAAAATTTTAAGAAACCCGGCCCGCTCCAGTTTCTTCACCGTGCATTTCCGGGGATCACAGCTGTTATCCCGGAAAGCATACAGGGATATCATTGATCATCTGTGCGTGTCAACACTCTAAATAATGTACGTGCTCTGCAGCCCCTGCATCCTCAATCCGGATCTCCGTGCCGAAGGGATCACGAAGCCCTCGGATATCGAGGCGTTCCAGCGCACGCAAGCGAGGTGCAGAGAATTCGGGATCCGGATGGTCCCGCTGCCCTGCCCGGAGACGCTTTTCCTCGGGTCTGCCCGCCAACCCGGCACATTCCTGGAACGGCTGGACAGCCCGGCATTTTCCCATCTGCTCGATGATCTCGAAACAGAGGTGAAGGAGCTCATCAGAAAAAATGGGCCGCCCCTGTGCATCATCGGCGTCAACTCCTCCCCCACCTGCGGGGTGACTACCACGTATTACGGGAGCAGGGGCGAAGAACCGCCGAAACGCCCGGGCCGCGGGGTATTCCTCTCGCGGTTCCCGGGGATCCCTGCCATGGACACCATCACGTTCTCGCGCTACCGGATATACCTGGCTGCCCCCCTCTTCTCGGCAGCTGAACGCGTGTACAATGCCGGTATCGCAAGCCTTCTTCGGGAGAACTGCTTCTCTGTCCATCTCCCGCAGGACGCCGGTGACGACACCGCAGCCCGCGGTAAGCACGAGCACGAACGGCTTTTCCGGTTAAACCTGGCAGCACTGGAGGACTCTGACATTGTTGTTGCCGTAATCGACGGGGCGGATGCGGACTCCGGAACCTCGTGGGAGATGGGGTATGCCTATGCACAGGGGAAAAAGGTCATCGCCCTCAGGACGGACTTCCGCCAGGTCGGCATCGATGAACAGGTCAATCTCATGCTTGAGCAATCGGCGAGGCTTGTCTCAACAGAGGAGCACCTCCTTGATGCATTGTCTGCACCGGCCCTGTTAAAGGAAGACCGGTAGCAGTTATCTGCAGGAGAATGAGGCTGAGGCCGTATGCCCAAAGATGCCCCCCTCCCCGGTAATACGTGCAAGAAACTATAAGGGAATATTCACGCAATAGTACTGAGTTGTCATGGCGAAGAAGCGGGAGGATAAAGGGAGAGGAAACCGGAAGGATGGTGCCGGGACAGGGATTTGCGATCTGGACAACGAGTATGATTCCCCCGTTCGTTCATTCAGGGACCTGACCCTGGAAAATATTCGCTCGCTCCTGCTCCACAGCCGCTATACCCAGCTTCTTATCGCCCTCACCCTTATCGGTGCCATCCTGCGCTTCGTCAACCTCGGATTCAATTCTCTCTGGCTTGACGAGGCATCGACCTATTCATTCGCATCGATGTCCCTTCCCGGCATCTGGGCGGCAACGACAGGAGGTGAGTTCAATCCCCCCCTCTTTTACTGGATTGAGCACCTCATGCTCGTTTTCGGGAACAACGAGACGGTTCTCCGGTTCGTGCCTGCACTGTTCGGGGTCCTGACCATCCCTCTCATATACTGGGTCGGGAAAGAGTTCATGGACCGGAATGCCGGCATTATCGCCGCTGCTGCCTGCGCCTTTTCCCCGTTCCTGATTTTTTATTCCCAGGAGGCACGGGCCTATTCCATGGGGCTCTTCCTCGTAACGTTCTCCATGGTTTTCTTCCTGAAGGCACTGAAGACCAACAATGCCACGCACTGGGCACTCTTTGGCGCACTTTCGGCCCTTGCGTACTGGACACATTTCTATACGCTCGTCATCACCGGGACGCTCGTCCTGTATGCAATCTTCGTGAAGGTAACGGAATGGAGAACGGATCTCAGGTCCCTTAAAGCCGCCATAATCGGGGCTTCTACCTTTGTCATCCTCAGCCTGCCTCTCCTTGTCCTTACCGTCCAGCTCTTTGCCAAACGGACGGAGGGCGGCCCAACATTCGGAATACAGGGTGCTGGCATCATCAGCGAAACCTTCCGCCAGCTCTCGGGATTTTCGGAGCTCGTGATGGTCCTTTTCCTTATCCTCTTCGTGATTGGGATCATCCAGGCCCTCCTTCTTGACCGGAACAAAGGGCTCTTCCTTCTTGCCCTGACCCTCCTGCCGTTTGTCATCAGCTGGTTCCTCTCGTATAGGATCCCGATGCAACCACGGTACCTCATCATCCTGGCGCCGGTGTATTTTGTCGGGATTGCACTCTCGTATAAGCCCGTCTATTCCCTCCTTTCCAGCCGGAAGATCATCTACGCGGTCATGGCACTGCTGGTCGTCCTTAGCGTAACCACGCCGTTCTTTGTCGGTTATTACACATCGTATTCCAAGGAGGACTGGAGAGGGTTTGCAGGCCAGATGCGCCAGGCAGCCCAGCCAGGAGATATCCTGGTCCTGGTTCCCGGTTACATGTCCCAGCCGTTCACGTATTACTACTCCAATGCCACCGAAGGGACGTTCAGGTACGGTGCCCAGAGCGCGGAAGAACTGGCATCCTTTGCGGCACTGAATACCACCCACGCGGTATACTATATCGTTACCGGGGATATCAGCTCGGCCGACCCCTCGGGGGGTTCTGTTGCCTGGCTCCAGGAACACACGAAAGGGGTTGAGGCAACGCCGGGAATTTACCTGTTCACTCCCTTGCGGGCAGGGTAACAGGAACAAAACTAAAATATCATGTATGACCTGACGGTAATCATCCCCACATTCCGGGAAGAAGCAAATATTCGTACTATCATCAGCGAAGTGGATACGGTCTTTCGAAACAGCGGCCTCAACGGGGAAATACTGGTTGTCGATGATAACTCCCCGGACAATACTATTGCGATTGTCACCGAACTTAAACAGACCCTGCCGAACCTAAATCTTCTCGTAAGGACATCCGATCATGGGCTCTCGCAATCGGTTGCCGATGGTTTTTCTCATGCGAGTGCGGATATCTTTGTTGTCATCGATGCCGATCTCTCCCATCCCCCGGCTCTTATCCCGAAAATGTACGCGGAAATCCGTGCAGGTGCCGATATCGTGATAGGGAGCCGGTACATGGAAGGGGGTGGGATCCGGAAATGGCCGCTCAAGCGCCGGATCATTTCCCTTGGGGCGACATTCCTCGGGCGACTTCTCTTCCCGGAAGTTACCGATCCGGTCAGTGGGTTCTTTGCTCTCAAAAAGTCAGTTATCACTGGCGCAAAACTGAAACCTCGGGGATACAAGATCCTCCTTGAGGTACTGGGGAAAGGAATCTGGGAGAACGATAAGGAAATCCCGTTTGAATTCAGCGACCGGGAGGTTGGATCCAGTAAGCTGAAGATTAAAACGATCATCGAGTATGCGCAGCAGGTCATCGATATTACCCTGCACTCATTCTTCCATCACGAGAGCGCTGCATGGCGGGAGTGGAAGAAGGTCTTCAAGTTCGGGATTGTGGGGATATCGGGCATAATCGTAAACCAGGGGCTCCTTATCGCTCTCAAAGAATATGCGGGCCTCTCGATCCCAATCGCCAGTATCATTGCCATTCAGATGGCGATCCTCAATAATTTTCTCTGGAACGATATCTGGACCTTTAAGGAGAAGGACCAGCCACAGAAAATCTCCAGCCGCTGGCAGCGACTCTTTGCTTTTGAGGTGGTATCGGCAGGGGGGGCAGTTATCAACTTCGCGATTTTGAACGCATTTGTGATATTCCTTGTCATGGATTATCAGGTTGCAAACATCATCGGTATCCTGTTGGGATTCGTATGGAATTTCCTGGTAAATCGCCGGTTTACCTGGGTCAGGAGACGTGAATAACCAGTTTTCATAATAGTTATAGTATCCGCGGGACAATGCACCTCCAGAAAAAACAGATGATTATTGTCAACACTGGAAGAGGCAGGGATTATCGTTATGGGAAAACACACCGGTGGGAAAAATACACGCAGTGAAAGTGGCCGTGCACGGATAGGTAAGGGTGCAGGAGAACCGTTCGGTTTTTGCGGAATCACGTTCAAATCCGTTGATTCTGTTACCGTGAGGAACCACATCCTCGCTTTAGTCGGACTCTCAGTGATTGTTAAAATCTGTGTCCTCTTCGCAACGGTATTCATCTTCAATTCATTCGTTGATACCTTCGACCACCAGTACTATCTCCAGAATTTTATCAATGTGATGGATGGAAAGATCCCCTACGCTGATTTTGGATTCGACTATCCACCTCTTGCGTTCCTGCCGATCGCCCTTGCATTCATCCCTGCCCTGCTCTTCAATAATGCAGGGATGTTCATTCTCTCGTTTCAGGCGCTGATGATCTTATTCGATGCGGTGATCGTCTGCTGTGTATACCTCATCGGGCTGAAACTCTATTCTGAAAGGACTGCGTTCATGGCCGGAATCCTGTATGCCACAGCTTTTGCCGGGGCATATTTCGTCCTGACCAAATACGATGCGTTCCCGACGGCCCTCCTGATGATCGCGATTCTTTTCACGGTCTACAGGAAACCAACAGGAGGGTATTTATCAGCGACGGCTGGGCTCCTCGCAAAGATTTATCCGGCAATCGCCCTCCCGTTCATAGTCCTGTATAATTCGGCAACAACTTCTCTAAAGGAGGAGGTATATTCTATCCTGAAGATCCTTATCCCGATCCTTGTCATCCTGGGTGTCCCAATCCTGATATTCAGGCCATCCATCATTACATCCTACATTAGCGGGAGCCTTGTTCGTTCGGATGTGTACGTAAATACAGCAACGAACACCATCTATGCTTTCTTCAATAACACCCTGCATGTCAGCACATCAGCAAATGTAATATCAGCAGGAATGTATGGTCTCATGGTTGTGGCGCTCCTGGCATTGCTCTTCTATGGATGGATAGTCCGGAACCAGAAGGAGAAAACGCTCATCAAGCTGGTGGCCCTTGCGTTGTTTGTTATCGTCTTCTGCATGAAGTATCACAGCCCGCAGTACATCCTCTGGTTCCTGCCACTGGTTTGCCTGTTAGTGGCCGACAGCCTGGCTGGCATCGCTATATTCTACATCACCCAGATTATTGCGTATATTGAGTTTCCGCTGGCGTTTGGCACACTCTATGTGAATACCAGTTATGTCAGTCATGTGGACACTCCTGGATGGTATTTTGCCTGGCTGTTCTTTACTGTTGAAAGCATCCTTTTCATCGTTCTTATGTACCTTGCAGTCCGACCCACCAGGGCCCACATCGACAGGATACTTGCCTTTTTCCGAAAGGCAGGAACTTCTGTGATCCCTTAAAGGACTTAAGAAAATCCTCGCCCCTTTTTGTTATCTCTGCCGGCATCCATAGGCGCCTGCACGCTAAAACCCCAAATATCAATACCGCCCAACAATTAGTCATGTCCAATCTCACCATCGCCGTCCTCGCCCCCCCGGATTACGCAAAGGACCTGGGAAAGAAGGGGACGGCAAGCGACATCACCTTCTATAATCTCAAAAAAGGTGATGCAACGGTCACGTTCATCGAACCGACCCGCTACCCTGAGAAACTATCCTCCCTCTTCTACGCCGTCTCGATGTCGGACCGAATCATCCTCGTAGTCGATGAAATCAATGCAGCGTTCGGGGAATGCGTGCTGATGCTCCAGTCCGCCGGTAAATCGGCCGGCTGGCTGATCCTCAAGAACTACATCTCGCCGGACCAGATCGCCCCGCTGATCAAGGGCACGGTGCTCGAGCATTATGAGATTATGGAAGAAGATATGGTCGGTATCCGGGAGAAGATGCTTGACATCACGACAAAACAGACCGCCCACCAGAAATCCCATGAGGGCGCCGGAAAAGGCATCGTGCCGGTAGATGCCCACTTCAATGTCAAGGGCGTCGGTGTCGTTGTCCTCGGCTCTGTTGCGCAGGGCAGCATCAAAAAGCACGATATGCTCCGCGTCCTCCCCATTGGAAAGACTGCCCAGATCCGCTCGATCCAGAAGCACGACGACGATGCCGACTCAGCAGTGACCGGTGACCGTGTGGGTCTGGCCTTAAAGAACATCGAGTCCGAGGACCTTGACCGCGGCTTTGTGCTTACCACGGATCCGGCCGTCCAGCATGCCGGCGCCGTGACTGGCAAGGCCCAGCTGGTGAAGTACTGGCCCGCCCCACTCAAGGAAGGCATGGTATTGTATGCAGGTCATTGGATGCAGTTCCTCCCCACCCGGCTCGAGAAGTCCGTAGTGGACGGGGACTGGAGGATGCCGACCCTGACTCTCATGATGGAGAAGGATCTGGTCTATCTCCCCGGCGCCCGGGTCGTTCTCCATTATCTCGAAGGCGGCAAGCTCCGGGTTGTCGGCTCGATGATTATCCAATAATATCCCGTTTTCTTTAACGACCCGGAAAACAATCATCCTCAAGGGTTGATCGATGAGGGTTTTTTTGATTCGAAAGATCTAGGACATGGATGATGAGGGGAAATCCCGTGATTGTTTCGAATCACAATCCCGATCGCGATAAAATTTTTCCGGTAATGTCTGGCTGAAAACCAGCCTCCCTTTTTCTCCAGGTACGCCGGCTGCTGTTTTCTTGTGCGGGCATGATACCGGTATCGCTTCCTGCCGTTGGCCAATTACCTTATCTCCCCAACGATCATCAGTACTAGAGAGAACAATGCTGGAAGGAATTATTGGTTGGATTATCCCGGGCATCATTGTCCTGGTCATCATCGGACTCATCCTCTGGATTGTGAGCATTTACAACCGGTTTGTCAGCCTGAAGAACTCTTCAGAAGCAACGCTCGGCCAGATCCGGGTTGCCATGAAAAAGCGGCTCGACATGATCGATCAGCTGCTCGGGGCTGTCAAGAGCTACGCGAAATTCGAGAAGGAGACTCTTGAAAAAGTTACGGCGATGCGGGCAAGCGTTGCAACAGCCGGCCCGGGCGACCTTAACAAGGTCGAGGCGGAATCCCGTTCCATCTTCGGCCGGCTCCTTGCGGTTGCTGAAAACTATCCTGATCTCAAGACCTCGACGACCGTGACAAGCCTCATGGACTCGGTGAAGGGACTGGAGGACGAGATCGCCCGCCAGCGCTATACCTTCAACAACATCTCGCAGGAGTTCAACACCATGGTGGACACCATCCCCTCGAACTTCGTGGCAAAGATGATGCACCTTGTTAAACTCGAATATCTCCAGTTCGAGGAAGCCATAAAGACTCCGCCGAAGATCGAGTTCTGACCGGGTAATACCTGTGAGCGAGACACGACAACTGGGGCTTGTTGTCGGGGCAGGGCTTGCCCTTGGCATCATCGCCCTCATCCTCGTTTTCATCCTCCCCCCGCTCTTTGAGGGGGATCTCTCCGTCACCTCCTACGAAGCCGTCCTTAACGAAGACGGGGGGCTCTCGGAGCAGTACGCCTACCATGTGGGAAGCAGTGGGGAATACCGGATGCTTTACCGTATCTGGGAGGCACCGCTCACGCTGACTGACAGCCTGGAGCCGTTTATCCGTTTCAGGGAAATGGAACCCGCTCCCGGGACAACCGGGTATATCCGGGACTCTGCCGGGAAGGTGAGCTTGTACGGAACCTCTGCCAGCCAATCATCCCGCAGCCGGCTGGAAGACCTCGCAGAGTATAACGAAGTCGGGGTCTACAATCCTTCCTACTTCACTGCCGGCGAGTATCCTGCACGGTATTCGTACGTTATCAGTCCCCCGATCGAGTATGACGCGTCTGCAACCCACCTCAACCTGAAGCTGGCTGGTACAACACATATCCCCTATCATAGCGTGAAAGTCACGGTCCCGACAACCGGGATCGACACCGTCTATGCCTATCCCCCGTCCCTCCAGGTTCAGAAGGCAGACGACAGTTATGTCATCACCGGAAGCCTTGCAGCAGACGAGATCCTGGCTATCGAGATGCTTGGCACGCAGGAAGCCTTCAGTAAGATTCTGGGATTCAGGTCGGAAACTCCCAACGTGAAGGAGAGTGCCGCTTCAGGAGCATTCTGGTATAACCTCCAGTACTATGCCTCATGGCTCCTGAATGCTCTCGGCATGGTCGCCGTCATCCTTGTCCCCCTCCTGCTGGTCGTGATATATCGCAGGTACGGCCGGGAGAAGGAGTTCACGGTCCCTGCCTACCTGAGTACTATACCGGGAACGAAGCTGAAGCCCTGGCAGGTGAACCTCCTCTTCAAAAATGATGCCACGGACTTTGACGCAGACGGGTATTACGCCACCCTCCTTGACCTCCACCGGCGGAAGAACATCGCCATAACAGAAACGGACGGCGGCAAGGAAATCCAGATCCGGGTCCTGTCTGAGATCGGCACGGATACGTACGAGCAGCGCGTCATCGCATTCCTCAACACCCTTGCCGAAGACGGGATTGTTGACACGAAGCGGATTGCAGGGCTGACAAAACTTGCAGAGACCCAGCGGAGCGCCGAAGAGACTGCGCTCCGGTACCAGCGCTCTCTCTCCGATGTGACCAGCCGGGTGGACACATCTCTCTCCGGCGAATATATCGTGGACGGCAGGGACCATGTTGTCCCCCTTCTCCTCGGGGCGTTCGTCATGATCGGGATAACCATTATCCTCCTCCTTGTCACGCCCATGCTGTCGTATATCCTCCTTCCGACCCTCGGGCTCTGGATTATCGTCGTGATCCAGGCTGCAATTGCCTTTGCCGCACCGACCACCCTCTTCGGGCACTGGAAGGACGACCATTACCGGGACAAGCTCGAGTGGGATGCTTTTACCCGGTTCCTCTCCAACATGGCAATGATCCAGAAGTATGCTCCCGCAGACCTCCCGATGTGGGGCGAGTGGCTCGTGTATGGTACGGCTCTTGGCGTAGGTGAGAAGGTCGAAGCTGCGATGAAGGCCCTCAAGATCACTATTCCCGAGACGGGAGTGCCGCTCGGGGTTAAGGGCATGACCCATGCCTTTGTCCCACTCTCAACGTTCTCGCCGCCCAGCCAGCGCAGCTCGGGCAGCGGGGGATTTGGCGGAGGCGGGTTCGGTGGCGGTGGAGGGTTTGGCGGAGGCGGTGCCGGAGGGCGCTGATCCCCTCGCGCTCACCTTTCGGAGACGTGTTGTCTGGGCACATTTTTCCTGCCGTATATGATATAAACCGGGGCACACCATATCAATACCAGATATCGGATCTGAGGATATGCAATACACGGAAGGTCAGATCGGCCGGATCTTTGTCGTGCGGATCGACGATGGGGAAGACCTGTTAGTCTCTCTTCGCCGGTTCATCGTGGACAAGGATATCCGGGCCGGTACGGTCGTCTTCCTGGGTGCCCTGATGGACGGGAAGATGGTAACCGGGCCCGAGGAGCCGGTCATCCCGCCCGACCCGCACTTTGTCTTTTTTGAGGGAGGCTGGGAGGTCTTTGGTGTCGGGACCATCTACCCGGGGGAGGGCGGCCCCCACATCCACTGCCATGCATCCGTGGGCCGGGCCGGCCATGCCCTGACCGGCTGCCTGCGGGAACGGGCTGTCACGTACCTGATTGTCGAGGCCATTATCTACGAGATCACCGGCCTCTCTGCCCGGCGCGAGTTCGATAAAAAGACGCAGATCCACCTTCCGGTCCTGAAGGATACCTCGGTTAAGGATCAGGGGCAGGCTACCCTGCCCGGAGAGGAAGGGGAGCCGGTAACGCTGGACGGAAAGAATAACGGGGAGAGCGAGCTGTCGGGCGGTCTTGCCGAGATCATCCGGGACCTCACCAGGAAGCCGCAGGTGTAATCCAGCCCCCCTCACGGCCCCAGGACAACTCTTCTCGTTATGATCCCGCAGCCACGTTTTCTCCCGATGTCCCGGGATGAAGGAAAGCAGCTTGGTATTGACCAGTTCGACATCATCCTCATTACGGGCGATGCGTACGTGGATCATCCATCGTTTGGAACCGCTCTCATCGGGCGGGTCCTGTGGGATGCCGGCTTCTCTGTCGGAATCATCGCCCAGCCCGACTGGAAGTCGGATGCGGATTTCACCCGGCTCGGGACACCCCGCCTCTTCTTTGGCCTATCTTCCGGCAATGTCGACGCGATGGTGAACAACTTCACCCCCAACCTGAAGCGGAGGAGCGACGATGTTTATTCGCCCGGGGGCGTACCAAAACGGCCGGACCGGGCCGTTATAGTCTATGCCAACAAGGTCCGGCAGCTCTTCCCCAAAATTCCTGTTGTTCTTGGTGGGATCGAGGCAAGCCTCCGACGGTTCGCGCATTACGACTACTGGCAGGACCGGGTGCGGCAGGGGATTCTTGCCGACGCTCCCGCAGACCTCCTTGCATTCGGTATGGCCGAACGACAGATGGTGGAGATTGCCCGCCGGCTCGGTGACGGTGAATCCGTAAAAGCCCTTCGCGATATCCGGGGAACCGCATATACGATGGAACTTGCCGAATGGAGAAGCAGCCCCCCGCCCGGGATCGTGGAGATCTCCGGTTTCTCCGAGGTCTCCGGGAACAAACAGGCCTATGCCCGGGCATTCGCCCTCCATTATGCCGAACAGGACCCGGTGCGGGGGAGGCCTGTTGCCCAGCCTCACCCGAAGACCGTCATCATCCAGAACCCGCCGGCATCCCCGATGAGCACACCGGAACTCGACCATATTTATGAACTTCCCTTCTCCCGCGAGGCTCATCCCTCATACAAACAGCCTGTTCCCGCCCTAGAGCCGGTCCGGTTCTCAGTGACAAGCCATCGCGGGTGTTTTGGCGCCTGCTCGTTCTGTGCCCTCACGCATCACCAGGGGAGGATCATCCAGTGCCGGAGCAGTGAATCGATTGTGCGGGAAGTAACCCGGATGACGAAGATGCCGGGATTCAAAGGCATTGTTCAGGACGTCGGGGGCCCGACGGCAAACATGTACGGCATGTTTTGCGATCTCTGGGAGAAGGCAGGGACATGCCGGGACAAGCACTGCGGCCCCGCCTGCCGGACTCTCCACACAAGCCATGCCTCCCAGTGCGAACTCCTTACGGCGCTCCGGAATATCCCCGGTGTCCGGAAGGTCTTTATCGGATCCGGCATCCGCTATGACCTTGTTGTGGCAGATCCGGGAGAGTACCTGGGATTGATCTGCGACCACCACGTCTCCGGCCACCTGAAAGTGGCTCCGGAACATATCTCCCCTCCTGTGACAACCCTGATGAACAAACCCCCAAAGGAGGTCTTTGACCGGTTCCGCAGCGAGTTTGCACACCTGCAGGAAGGAAAGGCAAAGAAACAGTATCTTGTCCCCTATTTTATGTCCGGTCACCCGGGGTGCACCGTCCGTGATATGGTCAGGCTGGCCGAGTATATCCGGGACAACAACCTCTATACCGAGCAGGTGCAGGACTTCACACCCACGCCGATGAGCGTCTCGACCTGCATGTATTATACCGGGCTTGATCCGTTCACCCTCAAGACGGTGTACGTGGCAAAGGGAAGGGAGAAGCAGGTTCAGCGTGCCCTGCTCCAGTACCGCGAACCGCGGAACCGCGGGCTGGTGATCGAAGGACTGGCAGCAGCAGGACGAAGCGACCTTATCGGGAACCGCCCGGAGTGCCTGGTACGGGAGAACGCCGGCTACGCCCCGAAGAGTTTGGGAAAGTACCGGAAATCAGCACCAAAGAAATAATCTGATTATATCGAGACAAGCCTATCATTTCCGGCCATACTCATCATCGAAGCGGACAATGTCGTCCTCTTCGAGATAATCGCCGAGCTGGACCTCGATGACCTCAAGGGGGATGAGGCCGGGGTTCTTCAGCCGGTGTTTCATCCCGCTGTGGACATAGGTGCTCTCACCCTTCCGCAACAGCTTCTTCTCACCGTTCAGCTCAATCTCGGCCGTCCCGTTCACCACGACCCAGTGCTCGCTCCGGTGGTGGTGGAGCTGGAGGGAAAGCCGCTCACCGGCCCTGACGGTCACCCGCTTGATCTTGTACATTGCACCCTCTTCAAGGACCGTGTACGAGCCCCACGGGCGGTGCACCTGGCGGTGGAACTGGGTGACCGGGTCGTTTTCCCGGTTGAGCTGCGTGACAAGATCCTTGACCTGCTCTGCCTGCCGGTTATGGCAGACCAGGAGGGCATCGGGGGTGTCCACGACGATGAGATCGCTCACCCCGATGAGGCCGACACGCTTGCCCGGCGCATGCACGTAATTGTTCCGGGCAGCGAGGTACTCGGCCTCCCCGGCATTTCCTTCCCGGTCATGCTGTTCTGTCTCGTACATGGCCCTGAATGTACCAAGATCGTTCCACCCCGCATCGAGCGGCACTACGGCAACCTTCTTTGAGTGCTCCAGCAGCCCGTAATCGATGGAGATGGCGTCAAGCGAACTATAGTCAGGATCCTCCAACTCGCTGAGAGCCCCGGACAGTTCCGGTTGGTATTTTTTGAGTTCGGCAAAGAAGCAGTCTGTCGATAGGAGGAAGATACCGCTGTTCCAGAGATACCCCCGTTTGACATATTCCTTTGCGGTTTTTTCGTCAGGTTTCTCTTTGAACTGGTCAACAACATTTCCCACGGGGAGTTTTTTCCCGGGTTTGATATACCCGTACCCGGTATGGGGGGAGGTCGGTTTGACACCAAACGTGACAAGGTACTTTTTTGCCACCGGCGCAGCGGCACGGATCTGGTCGAGCGCAGCTTCTCCCAGGACGTGATCGCTTGGGAATACCGCGGCCGTTGCGTGCGGATCAGTTTCCCGCATTCGTTGCAGCGCCCACCCGATGGCAGGCAGGGTGTTTTTGCCTTCCGGCTCAACGAGCAGACGGGAATCGCCAAGGGTGTATCCAAGTTCCTCGACCTGATTCCTGACAAGATACCGGTGGATCTCGTTTGTCACAACCCAGATGTTTTCCGGGCCCGAGAGCCGGACCGCCCGCTCATACGTCTTCTGGAAGAGCGAGGGGCCGCCCAACTGGATGAACTGCTTGGGGTAGTATTCCCGCGAGAGCGGCCAGAGCCGTGTCCCGACTCCGCCGGCAAGGATGATGGATTTCATAGGGCACCTGAGGAGAATCCGGAATGAATCCGGCACCCGCCGGAACTCCGGAAGTCGTTATATATCTCTCGGGAAATGATCATTTATAGGATTCGCTCTCTTTCTGCACCCGGCAAAAAGCCTGGCATTCTCTTCTGAGATCTTATGCGGCTGTTGCCGGGGCAGGACGCTGGTCAAAGAATTTCCGGAGCCACAACTCGGTGTTGACGATCCGCCAGATCTCGGGGGAGTAGGGGGACTTCCCCTCAAGGAACGCGAGGTAATCCCGTATCACCGCGCCGGCATCCCAGTACGGCCGCATCCGGAAGGTATCTGAGGAAAGGACCTGCAGGATGAACGGGCGGAGGTCCTCTTTCATCCAGACCTCCTCCGGTGTGACAAACCCCATCTTGTCCATCCGGCAGCGGATCGATTCCGGGACAATTCCTTTGATAGCACGGCGAAGGCTGGTCTTCGTGATCCCGTGCCGGATCTTCTGGTCCAGCGGCAGGGCCGCGGCATACTCCACGAACCGGTAATCGAGGAAAGGTACCCGGGACTCGATCGAGAATGCCATCGAATTCCGGTCCTCGTAATGGAGGAGCGAGGGGAGGTTGGTTGCGGTGAGCTCGCGGTGGAGGACCCGGTCAAGGCTGCCGTCATACCGCAGGATGCTCTCCGCACTGCAGGTAAGAAGACCCCGGCGTGCTTTCCGCTCGCGGAGCTGGCCCAGCGCGGAACGGAAGAAGCCCCCGTGGCGGCTCATGCTGCCAGCCAGTTCCCTCAGTGCTGTCAGCCACCGAAACGAGCGGAGGAGCGTGCCAAGATATGTTCCCTGGTAGGCGATGTACCCGGCAAGGAGTTCGTCTGCCCCCTGTCCGTCGAGGACGACTTTTACGTTCTTTTGTGCAAGCCGCATCACGCAGTACTGCGCATAGATGGAGAGAGAGCCAAACGGCTCGTCCTGTACCCAAACGAGATGGCCGATGTCGTCCCAGAGCTGTCCGGCCGAGGGTTCGACCCGGTGGGCATCGACCCCGGTGGCCTGCACGATCTCATCGATGTACCGGCTCTCGTCGAATCTCCGGTCAGTGAAGACCGCGGAGAAGGTCTTCTGCCGGGACCCAACGCTTGCCGGGGCTTCCTTCCTGATGATGTCGTTGATGAGCACGGTTAATGTAGAGGAGTCGATCCCCCCCGAGAGGCAGGTCCCGACCGCAACATCGCTCCGGAGGTGGATCCGGGTTGCATCGCGGAGGAGATCGAGGAGCCGGGCTGCGATGTCCGTATCAGGGGTTGTCCCATGTATTTTCGGATTTACCGTAGCATCCCAGTACCGGACCGGCTTTTGTGGTCCGCCTGCATCCACGACCAGGTAATGGGCCGGCAGGAGCTGGGAGATGCCGTCGAACATGGTCCGGGCCGAATGGTCGAGCACGCCCCATGCAAGAAAGGTGCCAAGCATCAGGTCATCGGGGTGTCTCCCGGTATTCGGGTGGGCGAGCAGCGCCTTGATCTCGGAAGCGAAGAAAAAGGATCCTCCCGCCTGCGTGTAATAGAACGGTTTGATGCCGAGCCGGTCCCGGGCACAGAAGAGCTGCTCCTTCTTCCCGTCCCAGAGGGCAAAAGCCCACATGCCGTTGAACCGTGAAAGGCATTCTTCGCCCCACTCCTCGTAGGCATGAAGGATGACCTCGGTATCGGAATGCGAGTGGAAGCGATGGCCTTTTTGCAGCAGCTCTTCCCGGAGCTCCACGTAATTGTAGATCTCGCCATTGAACACCAGCCAGAGCGTCCCGTCCTCGCTTGTCATCGGCTGGAGCCCCTCGTCCGTAAGGTCGATGATGGCAAGGCGGCGGTGGACAACGCCCGTGCTGCCGCAGATCTTCATCCCCTGCCCATCGGGCCCCCGGTGGGCGATCCGTTCGGCCATTGCGGCGAGGAGATTGTTGTCCGGAGCTTTTCCGTCAAGGCAGTACTGGCCTGCAATCCCGCACATTATGGTAAAGGTGGGCACCGGTGGGTAATAAGTATGTGAGCAGGTGGGATGAGACGGTTTTGAGATTTTCCTGATGGAAAATCTTCTCCTCCTCAAGGTTCTTCGAACTTTTCGGATACCGTATCCTGATATAGTACACAGTCCAAGGACTGTCCGGGGAGATCCTGAGGTATCGTTTATGCGTGTTGTCGTGAGGGAACTGGAACCCGGGGATTTTTTTCTTGCCGAAAAGCTTTGGGAAGAGTCCCGCGGCCAGAAAGCAGACCGGCAGCATGAACGGATCTTTGGTGTCTTCGAGGACGACCGGCTTGCTGCAACCGCACGGCATACCCTCCACCCGGACGGCGTGGAGATGGACTGTGTCTTTGCTTCGGAAACATACCGGGGGAAAGGATACGCACGGATGGCCGTCGATGCGTTGCTTGAAGCATGCGGAAAAGAGCCGATCTTTATCCATTCAACACTGGTACTTATCCCGTTCTACAAAAAGCTGGGATTTGTGCCCATCCCTGAGAATGATCTCCCGCGGACGATCCGTGAACGCTTCCTGTTCTGTTTCGGGGAGATGGCTGGCTGTAATGTCTGTCCTATGCATAGGGTAAGCAGCCGGAGGCAGTGAGCCATGATTACAGGTGATATTCCGGTTTTGGACTGACATGTGAGCTATTTCTGGGAGGGTGGTGTGATGGATGTGACGCCTTTCATCACCACGCACACGTTCGAAACAGTTGCGGCATCGTCCGCAGTCAGGAGTGAGATGCAGGCATATAAACGATTTCTCACCGAGTACCTTCCGCTTTTTTAGGTCAACCTTAAGCGCGGATTGGCCGGTTTGGGTAATCAGTATTGAATTTACGTCGGTCCTGTACAGTGCCCGGCATGGGCGGTTTATGGAGAAACGGCGCGATCGTAGCCAGCCACACAGTACCATACCAAACAGGGAACCAGGTGGGCGTGCAAGAACCAGAAGGCAGGGTCCGATCTATTCGCTCACGCATCGCGAGCAGGGCCTGAGTACGTGTTCACATTTTTTCGGGCAGGGTCCGTTTACAATTTTTTGAGCAGAGTCCGCTAAAAATTTTTCAAGCAGGGTCTGCTGGAAAAAAATTGAGCAGGGTCCGGTTGAAAAGTCAGATTATTTTCCGACGTGAACGGTTTCCTCTGTTTTTGGGTTCAGAAAGATCTGATTAACTTTTTACTGGCAGGAGCCGCTCAAAAATTTTCAAGCGGGGTCTGCTTGAAAAATTTCGAGCAGGGTCCGGTTGATCGGATCGCGGATTTCAAGCGGGGGGTGAGGGGGTGATGAAAATTTTGGGAGCAGGGTCTGGTTGCATTTTTCTTGCAAGATTGGAGAAAAATTCAGGATTTACTCACACGCAATTCTCCGACATCTATAAAGGGAAAACTATTAGCGGGTTGTTCAAGATAGGATCAGTACCTGAATGGTTACTATCGATAAGAAGAGCCTGAGCGAACGGGATATCTGTACCAAATATATCACCCCGGCACTTGTTGGAGCCGGCTGGGACCAGGATCGCCAGATCCGGGAAGAGGTGAAGGTGACCGATGGCAGGGTTCTGGTCAAGGGCAATTCCACGAGCAGGGCGAATCCCCGCAGGGCTGATTATATCCTGTACTATAAACCCAACATTCCTATCGCGGTAATCGAGGCAAAGGACAATACTCACACCGTTGGAGCCGGCATGCAGCAGGCGCTTGCCTATGCTGAAATGATGGACATCCCGTTCGTATTCAGTTCCAATGGCGACGGGTTCCTGCTCCATGATCGGTCCGGGTGTTATGAGCCGATGGAGAGCGAATTATCACTCTCCCAGTTTCCCCAGCCAGCAGATCTCTGGAGCCGGTACCGGCAATCGAAAGGGCTGGATGACAAAAAAGAGCAGATCCTCACCCAGAGTTACTATGTGGACGATATCCGGAAGATGCCCCGGTATTATCAGCTGAACGCCATCAACCGGACAACCGAGGCGATCGCGAACGGGCAGAACCGGGTCCTCCTCGTTATGGCAACCGGCACCGGGAAGACCTACACGGCATTCCAGATCATCTGGCGGCTCTGGAAGGCCGGCGTGAAGAAGCGCATCCTCTTCCTCGCCGACCGGAACATCCTTGTTGACCAGACGCGGCAGAACGACTTCAAGCCGTTCGGCTCCGCGATGACCAAGATCACGAACCGGCAGGTGGATAAAAGCTATGAGATCTACCTCTCGCTCTACCAGGCGGTATCGGGAAACGATGAAGAGAGGAACATCTACAAGCAGTTCTCCCGCGACTTCTTCGATCTGGTTGTCGTTGACGAGTGCCACCGGGGGAGCGCTGCGGACGATGCAATGTGGCGGGACATCCTCGATTATTTCTCGTCGGCAACTCATATCGGGCTGACGGCAACGCCCAAAGAGACAAAGTATGTTTCGAATGTCCATTACTTCGGGGAACCGGTCTATGTCTACTCGCTGAAACAGGGTATCGAGGACGGGTTCCTGGCCCCGTATCGCGTGTACCGTATCGATCTGGACAAGGATTTGCAGGGCTGGCGACCGGAACGGGGGCAGAAGGATAAGTACGGGTACGATATCGAGGACCGTATCTACAACCAGAAGGACTTTGATCGGAGCCTTGTCCTGGAGCAGCGGACAAAGCTTGTTGCAAAGAAGGTCTCGGACTTTTTGAAAAGCACCGGCCGGTACGACAAGACGATCGTCTTCTGCGAGAACATCGACCATGCTGAGCGGATGCGGCAGTATCTCGTGAACGAGAACGCGGATCTTGTTCGGGAAAACGGCCGGTACATTGTCCGCATCACGGGCGACAGTCCCGAGGGGAAAGCAGAACTGGACAACTTCATCATGCCGGACTCGAAGTATCCTGTGATTGCCACGACCTCGAAACTGATGGGGACCGGCGTGGATGCACAGACCTGCAAACTGATCGTGATCGATAAGCGGATCGAGTCGATGTCGGAGTTCAAGCAGATCATCGGGCGCGGGACCCGGATCAACGAGGAGTACAACAAGTATTACTTCACGATCATGGACTTCCGGAAGGTAAGCGAACTCTTCGCCGACCCCGACTTTGACGGTGAGCCGCTTGACGGGAGTCAGTTCGACCCGACCGACCCGGTTGCTCCCGTCACGCCCCGGGACAACGAACCTTCGGGAGCGCGGCGATACGTGGTAAATGATGTGCCGGTGACCGTTATTGCTGAGCGCGTCCAGTTCATGGCCGCTGACGGGAAACTGATCACCGAGTCACTGGAGGATTACACGAAGAAGAATGTGACCCGGCAGTATGCCACGCTGAACGCCTTCCTGAGCTCGTGGACCAAGGCGGAGCAGAAGACAGCGATCCTGGAAGAGCTGGAGGAGCAGGGGGTGCTCTTCGATGCGCTGGAGGAACAGGTAGGCAAGGACTACGACCCCTTCGACCTGATCTGCCATGTTGTGTACGGCCAGCCGCCGATGTCGCGCCGGGAACGGGCGGCGAAGGTGAGGAAGAGCACCTACTTCACGAAGTACGGGGAGCAGGCCCGGAAAGTGCTGGATGCGCTCCTGATGAAATATTCTGACGGGGGGATCACCGATATCGAGAACAACGAGGTGCTGCGGATCGATCCCCTCAACAAATTCGGTACGCCGCTGGAGATTGTGAACACTATTTTTGGCGGGAGCGCCAACTATCTTGATGCGATACGCCGACTCGAACGCTGCCTCTATACCGCAGAGTGCTGAGCCGCGCCGTCAAAGGTCTTTTCCATGTCAGTCAGTACCACCATCAAGACGATCCAGGACATCATGCGCAAGGATGCGGGTGTCGACGGCGATGCCCAGCGGATCAGCCAGCTCGGCTGGATGCTTTTTCTGAAGATCTTTGACGACAAGGAGAAGGAGTACGAGCTGACCAAGAAGAACTACCGCTCCCCCATGCCGGACCGGCTCCGGTGGCGGAACTGGGCGGCAGACCCTGAGGGGATCACCGGCGATGTGCTCCTGAAGTTCGTGGACAACGACCTCTTCCCGTCCCTCCGGGAACTCCCGGCAGAGGCAGGCTCGAACGGTTCCGGTATCCTCCTCCGCAGGGTCTTCGAGGACTCGTACAACTACATGAAGAACGGGACGCTGATCCGGCAGGTGGTCAACAAGATCAACGAGATCGACTTCAACAGATCGGAGGACCGGCACCTCTTCGGGGATATCTACGAGAAGATCTTAAAAGACCTCCAGAGCGCCGGCAATGCCGGAGAGTACTACACGCCCCGGGCCGTGACCCAGTTCATGGTGGATATGGTAGACCCGAAGCTCGGGGAATCGATCCTTGACCCGGCCTGTGGTACCGGCGGGTTCCTTGCCTGTGCCATCGAGAATATCCGCAATTCCGTGAAGACCCCGAAAGAGGAGGAGCTGCTCCAGAACTCGATCCGTGGTGTTGAGAAGAAGCCGATGCCGCACCTGCTCTGCACAACGAACATGATGCTGCACGGGATCGACGTCCCGATCCAGATCCGGCACGACAACACCCTTGCCCGCCCGCTCAAGGATTACTCCGCAGCGGACCGGGTGGACGTGGTCGTGACCAATCCCCCGTTCGGTGGCATGGAGGAGGACGGCATCGAATCGAACTTCCCGGCAACCTACCAGACCCGGGAGACTGCGGATCTCTTCCTTGTCCTGATCATGCACCTCCTGAAAGAGGGCGGCCGTGCCGCGATTGTGCTGCCGGATGGTACGCTCTTTGGCGAGGGTGTTAAGAGCCGGATCAAGGAGAAACTCCTGACCGAGTGCAACCTCCACACCATCGTGAGGCTCCCGAACGGTGTCTTCGCCCCCTACACCGGCATCAAGACGAACCTCCTCTTCTTCGAGAAGGGCAAGCCCACGAAGGAGATCTGGTACTACGAGCACACCTATCCCGAGGGCTACAAGTCGTACTCCAAGACCAAGCCGATCCGGATCGAGGAGTTCGCGCCCGAGAAGGCATGGTGGGAAAACCGCACGGAAAACGAACATGCCTGGCGGGTGCCGGTCGAACAGGTTGTCGCGAACGGCTTCAACCTCGATATCAAGAACCCGAATGTTGCACCGGAGGAAAATGGAGATCCTGTCGAACTGCTCCGCGAGTACGAGAAGGTGAAGGCCGAGGCGGAGAAGGCACGCGAGGCGCTGAAGCAGGAATTGATGGACGCGTTCGGGGATAAAGAGACCGGTAGATGAGGAAATGCAATGACAGGAAGCCTGACTGATCTTCTGCACGGGTTGATGGCTCTACCTTCGGAGACAGAATGGTTCGAATTCAAAGAAGCGCAGACGGTTTTCGATTTTGAGGACATTGGAAAGTACGTATCAGCACTGAGTAATGAGGCGAATCTCAACGGAAAATCCGAAGGGTGGCTGATATTCGGCGTTACCGATAAAGTTCCGCGTAAAATTGTGGGATCGCATTTCCATGAAAAGCCACCCGGTCTTGACCGGCTGAAGAAAAAGATCTCCCAGCATACAAACCATCAGTTTACTTTTGCAGCCATCCATGAACTCATGACTCCTGACGGCCGGGTTGTGATGTTCAAGATTCCTCCGGCCACACGTGGAATTCCGACCGAATGGAAAGGGGTCATGTACGGGAGAATTCACGATTCTATCGGACCGCTGGCTGCCCACAAAATTCAGAGCATTCGGGATCAGGGAGCTACAATGGACTGGTCCGAACAAATTTGTGAAAAGGCCACGATAGAGGACCTCGATCCAGCGGCTATTGCCTTCGCTCGGCAGGAATACAAGAAGAAGAATCCCCACCTTGCCACGGATGTGGATACGTGGACAGATGGTGAATTTTTAAACAGGGCCGGGTTATGTTCTGAGGGGAAGATCACCCATACCGCACTTCTTCTTTTGGGAAAGAGCACTTCCGGACACCACCTCTCGCCGGCAATCGGTCAGATTACCTGGGTTTTAAAAGATGCATCCGGGGTGGAGAGAGATTATACTCATTTCGGATTGCCTCTGATTCTTTCTATCGGGAGGGTGTTTGAAAAGATTCGGAACCTTACGGTGCGTCATATTTCCGATGAGACACTGTTCCCGCTGGAACTTTCACAGTATGATCCGTGGGTGATGCGGGAGATTCTCCACAACTGCATTGCTCACCAGGATTATACTCAGGGCGCCCGAATCTCTATTGTTGAAAACGATGAATCGCTCCTGTTTACCAACCGGGGAGAGTTCATCCCGGGCTCCGTGGATTCGCTTATCGCCAGCGATTCTCCACCGGACCATTACCGGAACCCGTTTCTTGCGCAGGCGATGGTCAACCTGAATATGATCGATACAATCGGGAGCGGGATCAAGCGGATGTTCCGGCTCCAGAGGGAGCGCAACTTCCCCCTTCCGGATTATGATCTGTCCGTGGCGGGAAAAGTTTCTGTGAGATTAACCGGGAAGATCATCGACCCACGGTATACCCGGATGCTTGTCCGGCACAAGGATCTGGATATGCTGGATGTTATTGCTCTTGACAAGGTGCAGAAAGGGCGCCCGCTTTCGGGTGCGGAGTTTCAATCGCTCAAGGCCAAGAAACTGGTGGAGGGGAGACGCCCGAATCTGTATCTCTCGGAAAAAGTTGCTGCGGAGACAGATACCCGGGTCGATTATATTCGGAAACGGCCATTCGACCGGAGCCATTTCAAAGATATGATCGTAGCCTATCTTCAGACCTACCATGAAGCAGAACGGCACACCTTTGAGGATCTCCTTCTCGATAAAGTATCCGATGCACTGACTGAGAAACAAAAGCGCCAGTATATCAAGGATCTTCTCCAGGAGATGCGAAAGGAGGGTACAATCTGTACAAGGGGCAGCAAGACCTTCGGTGCAAAATGGGTATTAACCCAAACGTCAGGCAAGGTCACCCGATGATATCAGAGTTAGAGTGTAGTTGGAGAAATTTAATCCCGTTATCTGCCTTGAAATCAAAATCCGTGCATGCATACATGCATACATGCTTACCGGGATTGGAGAATGTTGGAGAATTATCCGGAAGTTAGACAATGACTCCTCCAACTCCCCAATGCCCGGCCATGACCGATAATCTCCTCTTCGAGCACTTCACCACGCTCGCCACCGCACCGGATGGTATCCCCCGGCTGCGGGAACTGATCCTGCAGCTGGCGGTGCAGGGGAAGCTCGGGACGCAGGATCCGGGGGATGAGCCGGCGGGAAAGCTATTGGAGCGGATCCGTAAAGAGAGGGAGCAATCAGTAAAGAAAGGCCTCATTTCAAAATCTCGTACACTCCCGAAGATTGAATCTGATGAAATTCCGTATCAAATTCCTGAAAATTGGAATTGGCTACGACTCAATGATATTGGTCATGATTGCGGACAAAAGGTACCGGATAAAATATTTACCTATATTGATGTAACCGCCATTAACAAAGAAAAAGGGCTGATTAGCGATGAAGTCAGTATCCTTCATCCAAACGAAGCCCCATCCCGAGCCCGAAAAATTGTTAAAAAAGGTACTGTGATCTATTCAACGGTACGTCCATATCTGCTGAATATCGCAATTATCAATAAAGAATTCAATCCCGAACCAATTGTCAGCACAGCATTTGCCGTGGTACATCCCTTCGAAGGGATTTCCAACAGGTATCTCTTCTACTATCTTCGGAGTAGACCATTCGTTGAATATGTAGAATCACAGATGACCGGAATGGCGTATCCGGCAATTAATGATCAGAAGTTCCATCTAGGCCTCATTCCTGTACCTCCGACTGCCGAACAGCACCGCATCGTCGAGAAAGTCGACCGGCTCATGGCGCTCTGCGATGAGCTCGAAGCCCGGCAGCAGCAGGAGCGGGCGGGCTGCCTCCGGCTCGGCACCGCGAGCCTCACGGCGCTGCAGAACTCAGAGAGCCCCGAGGAGTTCGGGCGGCAATGGGCGCAGGTGTGTGAGGCGTTCGAGGTGATCTTTGACTCCCCGGAGAATGTGGCAACGCTCCGGCAGACGATCCTGCAGCTGGCGGTACTGGGGCGGCTAGTGAGGCAGGAGCCTGGGGATGATCCGGCGGAAAAGTTGGTGGAGAGAATAAGGAGGGAAAAAGGTAGGCAAGTGAAAGAGGGAAAATCCAAAAAGGAAAAACCACTTGAGCCAGTTCATGAAGAAGAAGTTCCCTTCATGTTACCAAATGAATGGGTATGGACCCGTTTTGGAGATATCGCCACAATTGAAACAAATATTGTCCCTCCAGATAATTTCCGAAATTTGCCTCATGTAGCTCCTGACAATATCGAGAAAAGAACAGGTCGGTTATTACATTACCGGACTGTTGCCGAAGACGATGTCCAAAGTCCGAATCATCATTTTTACCCCGGACAAATAGTTTACTCAAAAATCCGTCCAAATTTATCAAAATTAACAATTGTTGATTTTGAAGGATTGTGCAGTGCTGATATGTATCCGATTTATTCGCACATTTTTAACCAATATTTAAAAATCTATATGCTATCCTTGCCGTTTTATGATCAGGCTGTGGGGGATGAGAACCGATTGGCGATGCCGAAAATCAATCAGACCCAACTCAACTTAATTTACGTGGCTATCCCCCCGCTCTCGGAGCAGCACCGCATTGTTGCGAAGGTCGATGCGCTGATGGCGTTGTGCGATGCACTGGAGGCGCGGCTGAAGGAGAGGGCGGGAGTGCAGGGGAGGTTTGCTGCGGCGGTGGGGAAGGATATCTCACACTGAATGTCGTTTGAGTTCTATAGTCATTGATCGAGGGATCCCATCTTGGAATTTCGTCAAAATGTCCTTAAAATGATCTCCAGCGCATTGTTGTCGTTTCTGGGAGTCGAAATTACAAATATAAAATGTACTATCGATCAATCCTATATCGTCAATCCTTGTGATACAATTCCCGTGATTTCCGGTTTTCCAAACAGTAGAGAACCTTGGTATTTCCATTTTTAGTTTTTTAGATATTTCATAGTCGGATTTCGGATGGATATGATCAAAAAAATGCCTCTCCCAACTGAGATCTTTAAGGTATCCCTTCATACAATATTCGAAATCAGACACGTACCATATTGTTGAGCGAATATGATCTGTTTCGAGAATGGGATATTTTGTTAATCCTCTCTCTTTTATGAAGAGATCTCTCTTTTTTTTATACCGATTCAGTTGACTTTTCTTCAAACGGGAAAAAAGATCCTCAAACCCGTCCCTCTTTTCTGACTTGTCTTTCGGGAGGTTTTCTTCGATAAGTCGATCAAGATAGCCCCAATCTCCTGCCCATAAGGCAAAAGATGCAACGATCAGATCATGAGATTGAACAGTCATGGAAAAAACCGAATGTTGCTAGATACGTTTCCTCTTTTGTGCGCTTATCCCGGATCTTGAACTTAGAATTCTGAAAATGTTCCAGAAGTCCGGAATAATCAGATGGGAGAATCAAACTTACTAAAATTTTTTCGGGTTCGTGTTCCACGTCAGAATCTTCATAAAAAAACGTGACAATCAAACCATAACCGACAGGTTCTGGTAATTCTCCTTTCTCTTTCAACCAGAATGAAATTAGTTGCTTTAGTGCCTTTTTTCGAGAATCGATGCTATCATTTCTTTTCGTAGCTTTAGACTCAACGGGCCACCATCGTTTTCTGGCAAGATAACTCAATTGTCGCGAATCGAGAGGTACTCCTGCAAATAGTGACCTGATCTCCGATCCTTCAAGATTCATCAGATAGTCAGGACGCATCCTCTTTGCAGTTGTTGTTAATAATGCAATATCTGCAATATCTGCATTTAATCGATCTCGGGCAAGCAATGCGGCGATACATTCACCAATATTCCCAACGACCTGTTGTGATTTTGATTTTGAGGTCAATCGGCCGAAACAACCGAGTTTAGGGAAATTCAAGACACTCTGTAGTTCGGGTGTCGGGCGATAAATATAATCATCATAGTGTCGGCCCATAAACAAAATGTGATATGAGCCGGCCCAGCTGGATGAGTTTCCAATTGTTTGGTGATCGAGGGGCAGGAATCCACCATCTTTTTCCGTCCCGTTAATACCAAGTTGGACTTTTACGGGGATATTCGTCATTTTCATCAATCAATCCCCGGCTCCTCTCGCCCTCACCCGTACAACCGGCACATCCAGACCGTTCTCGCGGAAGATCCCCTGCACCGACGCGATCTCCTTAGACAAATGATCAGTAATCTTCTTGCTCTTACGGGCATGATTAACAAGAACAACAATCTCCGGTTTGAAGAACCCGAGATCCTTGATGTTCATGTGGCCTTCCCAGAACTCAATAGCGTCCGTATCAATGGAGCCATCGGGGTTCTTCAGATCATCTTTGATCTCAGTGTAGACTGAGGCAGGACACTTGAAGTTTGTAATCTCGCAGGCATCAAGTAGCCGGAAGATTGCACAGATCAGGCGGATCCTGACAGAGCCCCGTTTCACCGGAACCTTGCTGATGTCATATGATGAGGAGTGACTCTCAATCACATATTCAAGGATGAAAAGTATGTCACTGTCGAGACTGTTGAGCGAATCGCAGATACTCTCGCTCCTCATCAGGATATCAACCGAGATCGTGTTGTGCGGGGTTCGATCCTTGACACAGCCAATGTCATGGAGCCATGCAGCGGCATAGAGAATGAACCGTTCAGTTCTCGTAAGTTTGATCCCCCATTCCTCAGGGAAGGAATTGAGCATCCGGATAATACTGACTGAATGATCAACACCGTGGGAGGGAAAATTCTGGATCTTCCGCGGCGCAAACCGCAGGAAACTCTCCGCATATTTGGAAACCGCGACAAGTATGGTCTTCTGGGGATGGGTTAGCCCCTTGTACTCATACTTGGGAAAAATAGAAGTATCCATATCTCACGGCTTATCGGTTTTTCCAGTATTTTTCGTAGAGTTCTTTGATTAAGGGGGTTGACTCGTTGCTGATCATCAGCAGCCGGCCTGCCCTTCCTTTTTCCGTCTCGCCATACTCTGCCTTGATAATACCCCAGTCAAACAGGGTATCCAGTGCCGCAGAGACCGTATTCTTGCTGATCTCTCCGTTCAATCTTACCTGGAGTTTACCAAGCCAGACCTTCTCTCCCCGCTCCTGACATCCGAAGATCTCGGTTGCCACTTTCAGTTCATTAGACAAGGGATTTTTTACCATAGTAGCCATTCGGCATTCGCCTCCTGCATCAAACCCGCACTTGGGGAATTCATCAATCACCGTGGGTCTCAGTAGGAGAGAAGGTATTGTGCTGCCATTTTCCCACTTCATTCTGACTGTTCCCATAGTCTCCTTAGGAACACGACCATCAAAGTAGGTCAGACACTAGTGTCTCCTTTTCTGGATATATAGTTTATTATTTGGGCATTAAGGTCAAATTTTGGGTGTTAAAAATTTCGTCCGACACTTTCAGAGAGCTCTCTGGATAAATAAATATGAGAATAAAAAAATGATAAGTATATGGATGACTCTTCAGTTGAAGAAATGATCACACTCAAACTGAAGTTCGGTCATATCTCAGATGAAGAGTCAAAAAAAATCGCAAATGCAATCGACAATGAACTCCTCCCGTTCTTCAACAAGGAGGTGGTTCAGGATAAGGAAACAAATGTTATCGCTGTCGAACGGAAAGGATTGAACCTTTTCCATCCATACCTCCACAGTATCAAAGGCATGCGGAACATCATCTCCATTAAACCACTCAACCACCAGGGCCCCTATTCAATGGAACACCGGTTCCTCTCGTTTTTTAATTTTGATCGGAGCAATATCCTCCTGACCGATGCCATTACAACGGGATCGGAGACAAGAAAAATTCTGACAATCTCCCCCTTTAAATTCCAAATGTTTGGGGGATTCAAAAAAGTCTGCGGTTATATGGCATTGAAGAGTGCACTCGATTCACTTGAGAAAGATTATCCGAAAATATCTTTCAGATTTCTCAAAATTGTCGAGGACCGTGATCAGTACTATGAGGAGCATAAGAAGATCATTTACGTTTATCAGAAACGAATGGAACCAATCGATGAAGAACATGAGTTTTTCATCGTTGATGTCAAACCCGAATTATCCGTAAATGAGATAAAATCAAGAATTCAGGAACTAATTCAGGAAAGATACGGAAATTGTTTTGAATTGCTGGACAATGATCTTGGAATCGGTTCAAAATTTAATTTCACGGTATATTTCGATAACCCGGTGCAGTTTTTACATACAGCGTTTAATGTCAGGTTGCAGAAAGGTGATATTATTGATAAAGTTGCGATACGGTTCAAATATTCCTCTGATGATTCAAAACTCAGAATTATGGCATTATCGATGCCAGACCTGAATAGTGAGAATCGGCTTCAGCATTTACGGCGCCGTATTTTGGGATCCTGCACACGGAATATCCCAAAAAGGCGGTGTCAGATCCCCTATTGGGTCCGATTACTTGTGCCAATAAATCGCAGCATGTTATGTGCGGATTGTGTTGATACAAATATTTCAGTTACATTACTGGATGATGTTTATTCTTTGATTTCGGAATCTGGATTGCTTAAAGTAAATTAATCCAGTTTCCCGCTATCAGAACAGCACCACATTGTTGCGAAGGCGGAGGCGATACAGGTAACCACGAAATATCCGGATCGTTCTTTTTTTAAGGTTGGGCTGCCTCGTTTAACCTCCATCATCCAATCAATATAAATACAATTTCATAACACCCTATCCAATCACATCTACCCGACCAACTGCACACAACTACGTTCGCCCTGCGATGGACCGTAGGGCCATGAACCCGGTATGTGGAAAGCCAACTCAGGCAGTGTGGGACAAAACTTCATGAGGGTTAAGCAGCCGGAGGACAGGGTAAAGCCACATGGAGTTATTGTTGTGACAACGAAATCGCACATTACCGGGCGGCCTCGCAGCGCCACCCGGGCGGGAACGATGACACGTTCCTTGCCGAAAGTAAAGACTGCGACCGGTAAAGCATCGAGAATATCAGAGCAGGCAATACCGAAGACGGGGAAGCGGCAGCAACGGCCCGAGGCCCATGTTGTCGTTCATCCACCAGCGGATCTCGCGCTCCGGGACACTGCGCCCGATGAGATGCCGTTTGGCCGGACGCGGAGCAGCCCGCTTGTGTACGAGGCTATGGAGGTGCTCCAGCAGTACGGATACATTCCTGTGCGGCTGGTTGAGCCATCGATCCCGATCAACCTTATCGGGATGAAAGAGAGTGGTTCGCTGCTCGTCCTGGCCCTGAGATCAAGGATGCCGGTGCCGAGCGCTGCCTGGCTCCGCGAGCTTTTCACCGACAAGGTGGACTATCTCCGCGAGATGGCCGGGAAGGTGAAAGACCGGATCATGATCTGGGTGTACTCGCCGGCCTGCGGCTGGCGGTATTACATCGTGTATCCGGGCGGTCTGCGGTATGACCTCGACTTCCCGAAATCCATAGGATAATCTCTCTCTTTTTTTCCCAGAAGGGAATATCGTCATCTTACAGGATCGCCCCCCTTGCGCCATCCCGCCCCCAAGGGGGCGTGGGCGCTGAGGATTCCTCGGAATTACCTATCAAAGCGGTGGTCTCACGAACAGGTAATACAGAGGCATCGCCACACGGGGGATGCCCACGCGGCGGGGGCGGAGCATCGCGGAGCCCCCAAGAGCGTCAAATCCCTTCCTATTTTTAATAATATTATGAATACGGCCTTTGATCAATGCTAATCCACGCCGAACCGCTTTGATTCCCATTTCCTCCATAATTCTATGCCGGATCGACACCCCCCAAATTATCGGTTATATCACCATCTCCAATGCTATTATGTCAAAGGGGCCCCGGCGACAAGAAACAAAAACCACAAGAATGGAGGAATAGAAAAATGGCAGACTTTACCACAAGTTCAACCCTAAAAAGTGCGGTCCGCAAGCTCGCGGCACCGCTGACAGATGTGACTGCCTTCGACAATCTTGTCCAGGGCGTCATCACGAACAACCCCTTCCAGTGCACGACCTACAACCAGGGCGGATCAGATCACCCGGGCGTAGAACGCAGCAGGCAGGGATACACCGCACGGATCGTCTACCAGGATGAGGATGCAAAGAGCATCGCCGTCATCTCGGTACGGGCACCCACCATCGCATCGTTCACGAGCGTTGCGAACCGGATCGTTGCGGACACGGAGATTGCAGCCGCTCTTGGCGGAACGGCAATCCGTGACCTCAATAACGAGAAGTACGCAGCCACGCTGCGGTGCCACGATGCCAACGGCGAGATCTACTTCGTCAACTTCAGCCGGGAACAGGTCACCCTGAACTCGTACTCTGACGAAGCAATCCGGAACCGCGTGGAGACCTGGGCGGATACCGTAGTGGCATTAGCCTGAGGGTCCATCTGGACCCGAAGGTAGAGAAGGATGTGTAAGTGTTCTTCGAAATCCGAGAAGTCATCGAACTTGGAGGACGAGAAGAACGCCCAAGCGTTCTTCGAAGGGAAAAGAATGGAAAGGAGGTTTAAATGTCCCCCACCCTCTCAAACCCCCTCCGCCCCCTCTGCTGGGGCGTGCTCCACGCAATCGGCATGTTCGACCCTAAGGAACAGCTGATAGATGCAGACATGGAGGCAGACCCCGCCGGGTACCGGACCTGGTTCAGTCTCGGCGAGGTCTTTATGGCCTGCCTCCTTGCAGGGACCATCGCAATCCCTGCGGGGATCTGGTTTGCCGGGCGGACGGAACTGGCGCTTGCCTTCATCGGTGCAGGTATCCTGTTCCTTCCGCTCTTCGTCTTCCTGCCGCGCCTCGTCCAGTACGCCATGAAGGCGGACACGGACGCGGTGCCGGATGCGTTCGGCAGGAATGAGCAGACAAAGAAGGTCTTCTGGACCCTCTTCCTTGCAACTGCCGGCCTTGTGCTGGCGCAGGTGCTCGATCCGGTCATGGCAGAGAAACTGGCGGAGATCCTTGCGGGGCTTGTCCCGTAAGACAGTACCGTAGTGAGAACAACAGGGCAGGAGAATACTGAGCATCATCAGGCTCGAAACAGGAAAAGACCATCAGGTCTTCTTCCTGCCCGGAATTTTTTAAAATGGAATTACAATTACGAAAAAGATAAACCGGTCCGGAAAAACCAACAGTTACTTCTTCTTTGCAGTCCGTTTCACCGGGACTTTCTTCCCCCCAACCCCCTTCACTTCGCACGGCACGCACCGCTCCAGCTTCTCGTCCACAATGCGATACGCGTTCGCGAGCACGGACGAGTTGGAGATCATACCCGATAGTAAGATGACTTCAAGGATCTCCTCGCGGCTGGCACCCATCTTCAGGGCCGCCTGCATGTGGTAGCCGGTACAGTGCGGGCACTTTAAGGCCGCGCCAACGGCCATGCTGATCAGCTCCACGTACTTCGGGTCGAGCGGGCTTGTCTCCGCAACGGTTCCCTTGTACAGGAGATGGGAGATGAGCACCTCGGGGCGCTCGCCCATCCTCCGGAAGATGAGCGGGACCTTCCCGTACTCCTCTTCGATGACCTTCATCCATTCATCGGCAGTTACGTCAGCGCCCTGGTCGACAATCCGCGCAAGCTTCTCTTCAAATGTGTCTTTCGATGACTTTCCCATACCGGTTCCTCGTTTCAGACCGCGATGTTCGTCTCCGAGAACGGGAGCACCTTCACGATGATATAGTCCCGCATCCGCGAGGGAAGGACTTCTGCCACCTCGCCGAGCGTGATCCCCTCCTCGATTACGACGTTCTTTACCCGCCCGGCAAACGTGTCGTACGGGAGCTTGACGCGGAGGCCGGCGATCTGGACCGTGAGCGGCGTTGGTGACGTGACGTTTAAAATCTCGGGGACCTGCTCCCTGATCAGGCCCATGAGCCGGGCCGGGTAGACGGAGAGGGGGTCCTTTGCAATCTCTTCCCGCTTCTTCTCAAGCACCCGGGTGATCTCATCGATGATCTCGTCCAGCTTCGCAAGCTCGTCGGCCTCCTTTGTCCTCCGCATGAACCGACCTACGTTGCCCACGTACCCGTCTACCGGCGGATTGATGATCCGCTCCAGGACTTCCTTGTCCGGGCCGCCGCAGAGCACAATCGGCACTTCGATCCCGCGCCGGAGCGTGGGCATCTTGTACTCAATGCAGGTCTCGAAGTTGCCCATGAGATAGACTGCGAGGTCGTGCTCGTTGATCACGTCACGCTCTTCGTCGTTCAGGCCGGCGATCCGTTTCCCCGGCCCCCGGGCAAGACTGACCATGTTGCTCTTGGCCCCGAGCCTGCGGACGTACTCCGCGATATCGCAGGACGGATGGGGGAGGTGGTGGATCTCGAGGCTCATACTGACGATGGCGATCTCTGTCCCCACGAGCGGGGAGTCTGTTACCTCCCCGAAGAGCGGGCGGGAGATCTGCCGTATCAGCTCGATGTCCTCCCGCGGGACAAAGCACTGGAGGACGACCTCCTGCGCTATGATGTGCTTCTGGACAATATAGCCGCCCAAATCCTCGATTAAGTCGACCACAATGTCGTGCTGGAAGATACCTCCCTTGTAGGTGACGGGGACAAGCGTCATGGCGGCACCTCGCCCATCAGCCGGAATTTTTCTGCAACGAGCGTGCCGATGTTCTCGGCAAGGGTGTTCTCGCTTGCAACGAATGTGAACTTCGTTCCGGTAAAGACTTCGCTCCGGAGCCGGAATCCCTCGGGGGCGATGCAGCGGAGTGCATAGATGAGGTCCTTGTGGAGCGACTCGCTCGGATCCCCCACCACGATCTCCTCGATCTCCTTGGGCGTTGCCGGGACACCGTACAGGATCACGGTGAACCGGTCCGGCTGCTCCACCTTCTCCTTCCCGAAGCGCTCCCAGAAGATCTTCAGCATCGGGGCAAGGTAGGTCTCATCCGAGATAACGAGCGTCATCTTCCCCTCCTGCGGGTTGACGTTGGCAAAGTCCCCGACCTTCACCATGGTCGTGATCTTCTTCAGAATCCCGACAGCGACAAAGACCGGCACTTTGGGATCGATGAAGATGTGGAGCTTTTCCACGACCTTTAACAGGTTGTGGTCGAGCAGGACGTCGTTTGCGATCTGCTTGTAGTACTCCGCGCCCAGCGCCTCGGGGCATTCGACCTCGAAATACTCAACGGCCTGCATCTCAATGTTCCTTAATGAACCCGGAAGCCAGCAGCGCCGATCCCACGGACCCGATGTACTGGGAATGGTGCGGGACCACGACCTTTGTCTGGAGCAGCTCACCCATGGCGTGGACGAGCCCCTCGATGAGTGACGTCCCGCCCACCATGATGACCGGTTCCTTGATGTCCACTTCCTGCAGCTGTTGCTCGAAGACCTGTTCGGCAACCGAGTGGCATGCGGCAGCGGCAACATCCTCACGGGTGGAGCCGGCAGCAAGGGCGTTGACGAGACTCTGGGTCCCAAAGACGATACAGTAACTGTTCATCGGCACCCGGTCGCCCATGCCTTTCATGGCAAGGGGGCCGAGTTCGGTGATGTCGACCCCGAGGCGCTTTGCGGTCATCTCAAGGAACCGGCCGCTTGCGCCGGCGCAGATGCCGCCCATCGTGAAGGTGCCCGGGATACCATCCATCACCGCGATGGCCTTGTTGTCCATACCGCCAATATCGATGACGGTCGCCGGCCCGTGCTGCCGGTCCGCAAGGTAGACCGCACCCTTCGAGTTCACGGTCAGTTCTTCCTGGATGAGGTCGGCTTTGATGTCTTTTCCTACGAGGAACCGGCCATATCCCGTTGTGCCGATGGCCTGCACCTCATTCATGGTGATGCCGGCTTCTGAGAGGGCTGTATCGATCACGGCATGGGCGCTCTTCAGCACTTCTGTTGTGGGTTGCCAGCCGGTCCCTATGATCTTGTTGTCCTTCATCACGACCGCCTTCGTTGTCGCGGATCCGGAATCGAGGCCAAGGGTGATCCCCTGCTGGGTCTCGCGGGCGAGCAGGGCGCGCCGGCGGGCGATGGTGGTCAGGGCTTCCATCCGTGTCAAAAGCGTCCCGGAGGTTGTCCTCTCGGTGAAGGAGTAGCTGACCACCGGGAGCTTCGAGTTCTCGTTGATGTAGCGGCGGAGTTCGTTTCTCACGATGGCGGCTTCAGCACACCGGAAGCAGGTGGCGATGAAGACCGCGTCTGCTTCCACCCGTCCCTCGACAAGGGCTTTGGCCCGGGCAATGGCAAGCTTCAGGTCGGGGCTCCGCACATCGAGACCGAATGCGTCAAAGTCCCTGCGTATGTCTTTTAAGGCAATATCCGGGAAAAAAATCTCGCCGTTGACCTCGTGCGCTGCCTCATCGATCTCGTGCTGGACACCCGAATAATCCGCTCCGCAGGAGAGCTGGGCGATCCGTACCGGGGGCGTCATTTCGATCCTCCCAGCTCGCCAAGGAAGCGCTTGATCGCAGCAACGAACTGCACGCCCTCCTCCTCGTTCTTCGGGTAGTTCAGGTCCAGTTTCGGGATATCTTTCTGGCGCAGGAGAAACTTGATGAGCTCGTTTGTCCGGGCGCAGCCCATGCACCCGAACGCGAGATCGGCATCGTTGATGATAATCGCGGCCTCGGCCTCCTCGATCATCGGGCCGTAGAGCGACATCCGGCCCCGGACGCCGGCCGGGACCTCGACTGCTGCCCACTTCAGGCCCTTCTTGGGCTCCTCGGGCGTTATCTGGAGGGGAGGGGACTCCAAGCCGGCCGTCTGGATACGCTCGCGTACGGCAATGGCCGATGAGAGCGGGGTGTGGCCGTGCCGGGAAACGAGGTCAGAGAGGATCAGGCTCGTTGCGGGATAGATGAATACTTTTGCCATTGGTCAGGACTCCTGTGCTTCGATCAGTTTCTTCAGTGCGACAACGTCGAGGGACGGCTTGTCGAGCGGGTCTTTCGGTGCGGGGACGGTTGCGGCGTCGTGTTTTTCCAATTCTTCAAGGCCGTGCGAGACATAGGGAATGACGGTCATCTCGTACTCCATGCCGTGGTAGCCGGGGCGGGCCCCGCCGAGGTTTGCACGGCAGCGCCGCGGATCGCCCGGCGGGAAGCCCCGGTCCTTCACAAAGATATGGTCCGGGTCCATCTTCCGGAGGTCCTCTACGATCCGGTCGACCTCTTCTTCTTTCCCGTTCACGACGAGTCCAAAACAGGTCTCCTTGATCATTACGCCTTTTGAGATCTCGTACCCCCGGAGGGCAAGGTCCGTGGGCGTGATCTCGAACGACTCCACCACAACATATTTCGTAACCGTGCCCACATGGGTCGGAGTATAGTCTGTCACCGCTTCACCTCCCTGATATACACAGTCTCCCGCTCCTTTACCTTCTTCAGCTTCTGGGTATCGATAACCCGGCCGATGATGTTCGTCCCCTCGAAGGGTTCCGAGGTTGGCCCGAACTCTTTGTTGGCCGAGAGACGAACCCCGACCAGCCCGGTGCCTTTCCTGGTATCATTGGTTATCGCGAGTGCATTGGCCGGCGACTCGTCCACCGGCTGGTTCTCCGGTGTTATCTTGGTGCCGGGAGCAATGGGTGGCTTGAAGAGGACAACGTCCTCGAACTTGAAGAAGACCGGCATCATCCCTGCGTCATGCTCCTTGAGGCCGGTGAACCGCCGGAATACCGCGCAGCTCTCGGGGGCCTTTGCATCGTCCAGTTCGATGTCGATGACCCGCTCCACCGGTGCGGTTGTCACGGTCGCCAGCTTCTCGTTTAAGACATCGAGCGTTGTGCCGGGCTCTTGCGAGACGATGATCCGGTCGTCGCCGTCTTTGTCAACCTTAAGGGTGAAACCGGCTGCTGCTGCGATCTCCTTTGCCTTTGCAAGCGGACGCCCGAGCAGGTCGATTCGTTCCGGGCGGACACTGACATTGAGCACGTCGTGCTCCTTTGCCAGTTTTACGAGTTCGATACCGGAGACCACTAGGCCTGCCATGTTGTGGGCGGGGCTGCCCGGGACATCCACGCGGTACATGAAGACCCCGCCGGCGGATTTCCCGGTATTGCGGATCGTTACTGCCCCTTCCCGGCGCGGCTTCCGGTACTCCTTGGGAATATCGTCCGATCCCGCGAAATGCGGGTCGAGGATATGGGCCGATGCTGCCCGCCCTACCACAAACCGGCCGTGGTAAAGGGCAAGGAGCATATGCTCAACGCTTGCTGCCGCCTCGGTCGTGATCTTCTCCTTCGTGTATCCCTGCGCGACGATCTCCACCCGGGTCACGACCTGCATGCCGTCCTCGAGTTCCAGGCTCTGGTCCGTGGTGGTGAACGAGCGGCTGGTATCGGCCCAGCTGACCACCGGCTCGATTTTCGTTATCCGGTCGCCGGTGGAGAACCGGTCGAGGACGCCGCGGCCGCTGACCACTCTCCCGAGGACACCTCCGCTTTCATCTGCGCCATGATCGGCGGAATGGCGGGTCTTTGCAAAGATCAGGTACGAACGTTCCGGCTCGTACCCCCCGCAGCCAAGGATGACATCGCCCCGATCGTATACACTTGGCTTCCGGTGGGGACGGAGTGACGAGGGAAACGGCCCGAATGCAGCAGCGTAACGATCTCCCCAGTGGAGCGCGAGCGCTGCGATGATATGAGGGGATTCGAGGAATCCCGCCCCCGTCCCGCCCAGTTCGATGGTGATCTCACCGGCAGTCGTGCTTATTGCAAGGTTCGCGGTCTTTCTCTGCTCCTGCGTTGCCGGGCGGATGATGCCCACTGCGCATTCCGGGGGATGATCAGAAAGGATGGTTTTAAGGGTGCTTCCCTTTGCCAGCTCCATCATCTTCCCGTCAAGATGGATGGTGATCATGCATCACCTCATGCTGTCGGCTGGCTCATGACCTTCTTCTCTTCCTCGGTGAGGATGGCAAGGACATCTGCGGTCTTACCGATCTGGACGATTTTACCTCCCCGCATCAACGCAAGGCGGTCGCAGATGTCGCGGACGAAGTCCATGTCATGGGAGACCACGATGAAGGTCTCGTCCATCTCCTCGCGGGAGTGCATGATGGAGTGCTTGACATCGACCTTTGTGATGGGATCCATGGTGCCGGTGGGTTCGTCAAGAATGACGATCCGTGGCTCGCGGATGAGCACCTGGGCAAGGGCAACGCGGTGTCGTTCTCCCTCGGAGAGCTGGGCGGGCATCCGGTCCAGGATCTCCTTGCTCTTCTCCTCGCTGAAGCCGGCCATCTTCAGGGTGACGAGCGCTTTTCTCATCGCCAGTTCCTTGGGGAACTCGAGGCCGATGGCGTCGGTCAGGTTGTCGAGCACAGTCCGGTGGGGGAAGAGGTCGTACTCCTGGTGGAGGAGGCCGATATAGCAGGTTGCCCGGCCCCGCTGGTCGATACCGGGTTTGGTCATGTCGATCCATTCGTCGCCGATGCGGACATTAATCTCGCCGCTCGTGGGTTCGATGAGCCCCGCCATGATGGCCGAGAGCGTAGTCTTGCCGGCCCCGCTCTTGCCGATGATCCCGAAGATCTCCTTTGCTGCCACCTCGAACGTGACTCCGTTCACGGCTTTCACGACACCGCGATCTACGGAAATGTACCGCTTGATGAGATCGCGGGCCACAACGATATTGTCGCCCAGCTCGGTCTCTTCGAACGTTTCGGAGTCCTCGTATCCTTTCATGAACTCGGCGATCACTTCCTTCGGGGACCCGATTTTTGCGATCCTGCCGTCGGCCATAAGGATTGCCCGGTGGGCAACGTCCTCGATGACCTGCGAGAAGTGCGAGGTGACGACCATGCCCATGTTGTTGGCTTTCGCAGCCTCGATGAGCATGTTGTGCACGACCTTTGCCGTGCCGGGATCGAGTGTGCCTGTCGGCTCATCGGCAAACAGCATGACCGGCTCCTTGGCCAGCTGCCGGGCGAGCACGACCCGCTGTTTCTCCCCGCCCGAAAGGTCTCGGGCGATGTGCATCATGCGGTGGGAGAGTTTTACCTGGTCGATCAAGTCCGCCGCCCGGGTGATGGCTTTCTCGGGCGGGTAACCGATGTCATCGAGGGCATGGAGGACGTTCTCAATGACGCGGTCGTCCCCGTACAGGGCAAAGGTACGCTGGAACATGATTGCGGTCCGCCGCATCACGCGCCGCTTGAGATCTTCATTTTTCTCCTCCCAGAGGTCTATGTCCACGGGGGCAAGTTTTCCCCCGCACAGGGGGCAGGCCTTACCGGTAGCACTGGCGACGTCCATGTGCTCGCATGACGGGCAGGCCGCCATATGGTAGATAATCTTCCCGCTGGTCGGCGGCTGCTCGACCCCGCGGATGAGGTGCATCAGGACCGTCTTACCGGCCCCGCTCCTGCCGATAATCCCGAGGATCTCCCCCTCGCCAATCTCAAAAGAGACGTTCTTGAGGACCTTCTCGCCATTAAAATCCATGCAGAGGTTCTCAACCGTGATCAATGGAGCCTTCATAATACCCTTGTAACTAATGTAGCACAGGTCGCATATTACCTTTTATATGATACAATGGTGCCGTCACGATCGCAAATTTTCCCGTGCGCGAGCAGCTCTTCAACGATAGCCCTGACCTCTCCGACATTGTTCACCACGAAGTCCGCCTCCTTGAAGAGTTCCTCGGGCCGGTCGCCCGGCTGCTCGACTGTCAGGATGGCGATGTCGGCGTTCCTCAGGGCAAAGAGGTCGTTGATCCCGTCCCCCACCATCAGGACCTTGTCGTACTCCTGCCTCAGATCGTGGACGATTTGTGCCTTAATCGAGGGAGTTGCGACGCCGTACACCCGGTCGCGGGGGATGCCGAAGTGGTCCGCCATCTTCTCGAGCTTGGTGACCCGGTCCCCGGATGCGATGAACGTGGGTACGCCCATGCGGTGGAGGGCCGTGATGGTCTCCTTTGCGCCGGGGAACGGCCAGCCGCCGGCGGTGATGGCAAACTCGACGGCCTTGTGGGCCATGTTGATGATCGCCCCGCTGTTGAGGGTGACCATCTCCTCCTCCTTGCAGATGGACCAGACATTCCGGATGCATTCCTGGAGGTCACCTACCCGGGCTCTTTGGTCAGCATATAAGACATCCGCGATATCCTCGGCGGTGACAATCTTCCTTGTGCAGCTGACGCCAAAGCCGATCTTCCGGTCGGTGAGATACCGGGACAGGGGCGTGTCAGGGGGCGTGGCCATCAGGTCCTTGGAATGGACAGGAAGCACGATCAGGACACGGTCCGGCGAACTGAACGTCAGCGTCGTGGTCTCGATACCCGGGAGGAGTCTTTTGTTGCAGATATCCCTTGCAACCCGGTAGGTGGAGAGGAGTGTTCCGGCACTGTCGAAAACAACGGCAACGGACATGGTAACACCCGGAGATAATCCTTTTTATGCTCCCTGATGAAAGGGATCAGTGAAGCAGATGACCGTACCTGAAACCGCTGAGAAGATAAAGAGCATGGAGATCCGGGGCGCTGGAAGGATTGCACGGGCGGCAGCAGAAGCCCTGCGGGACCATGCCCTCTTGGATGCAAAGGACACTGGCGCGTTCAAAAAGGAGATGGCACAAGCCGCAGCGCTGCTCGTCTCGACCCGTCCGACAGCAGTCTCTCTCCCGAACGCGGTCCATTTTGTCATGGCCGGCCTGGCGGCGGCAAAGACCGTTGACGAGGCAAAGAGCGGCGTCGTCCACCGCGCCGAACAGTTCATCCACTCCTCGCAGCACGCGGTCGGGAAGATCGCGGAGTTCGGGGCCCGGCACATTCGGGACGGTGATGTCATCCTCACGCACTGCAACTCGGAGGTGGCCCTCGGGTGCATGATCGAGGCCCAAAGGCAGGGAAAGGAGATCGAGGTCTTTGCAACGGAAGTGCGCCCCCGGAACCAGGGGCATATCACCATCCGGACCCTGAACGATGCAGGGATAAAGACGAACTTCATCGTTGACTCGGCAGTGCGGTCCTTCATCAACGATATCGATCTCGTCATCGTCGGGGCGGACGCGGTCACGGTCAACGGCGCCGTTGTCAACAAGATCGGGACGTCGCAGGTGGCCCATACCGCTGCTGAGGCGAGGGTGAACGTGATCGTTGCCGCCGAGACCTACAAGTTTGCGCCCCGGACTGTTGTCGGGGAACTGATCGAGATCGAGGAACGGTCACCCGGGGAAGTCCTGTCTGACGAGATTGCACGGACGCTCCCGAACGTGAAAGTTCGCAACCCGGCATTCGATGTTACCCCGGCGGAATACATCGACCTCATCGTCACCGAACAGGGCGCGATCCCGCCGCAGATGGCCTACGTAATTATCCGCGAGTATCTCGGGTGGGACATCGGGGAGTTCAACCTGGCGGGCGGTTCTTTGGCGCATTTCAGCGGGGAATAATCTCTTTTTTTTTTGGAAAGAGGAAAACTACGGAAACGGAAACCGGTCACGGGACCTGAAGTTCCGGACAATTCTCAGGCAGGGCATTCTGCACATCAGTGTTTTTCCCTCATCCCTCCCCCCCTCAACTCAAAGGATAAGTTTCTGGAGAGACTATCTATAGGCATGCAGGGAGCAAAACCCATACAAAAAACGGTGCCGTTCTCACAGTCCCAAATCGAGGAGCTTGAGGCGGAACATCCAACGCCGTTCCATATCTACGATGAAGAGGCGATCCGTGCCGGATCGCGGCGGCTGCACATGGCATTCTCATGGGTAACCACGGCAGACGGGAAAGCGGACGGATTCAAGAACTACTTCGCGGTCAAGGCCCTCCCCAACCCGTACATCCTTCGTCTCCTGCACGAGGAGGGAATGGGAGCGGACTGCAGCTCGCTCCCCGAGCTCCTGCTGTCCGATGCTGTCGGAATCAAAGGGGAGGAGATCATGTTCACCTCCAACGATACGCCGGCAGAGGAGTTTGTCCAGGCAAAAAAACTCGGGGCGATCATCAACCTCGATGATATCACCCACCTTGACTTCCTGGAGAAGACTGCAGGTATCCCTGATCTGATCTGCTTCCGCTACAACCCGGGGGACGACTACAGCCACGGCAATACGATCATTGGGAATCCGAGTGAAGCGAAATACGGGCTCACGCACGACCAGATCCTGAAAGCGTACAAGCTTGCACAGCAGAAAGGTGCAACCCGGTTCGGCCTGCACGCCATGATTGTCTCCAACCAGCGGGACGAGAAGATCCTTGCCGATGCAGCCCGGCTGCTCTTTGAGCTTGCTGTCGAGATCCACAAGAAGACCGGTATCAAAGTGGAGTTCATCAACCTCGGCGGAGGTATCGGCATCCCCTACTCCCCGGTCGATCACCAGGTGGACATCGAGGACTATGCACGCAGGGTGCATGAGCACTACAAAGAGATCATTGTCAAAAACGGTCTTTCGCCAATACGCATCGTCATGGAGAGCGGAAGGGCGGTGACCGGGCCGTACGGCTACCTGGTCTCCCGTGTACGCCATGTTGCAAAAAAACACCGCGATTATGTCGGGCTTGATGCGTGCATGGCAAACCTGATGCGCCCCGCCCTCTACGGCGCCTATCACCATATAACGGTGCTCGGAAAAGAGGACCTTCCCCTTGACCACGTGTACGATGTGACTGGCAGCCTGTGCGAGAACAACGACAAGTTTGCCGTCCAGAGAGTCCTTCCGGAGATCAGATCCGGCGACCTCATGGTTATCCACGAAACGGGAGCGCATGGCTATGCGATGGGGTTCAACTACAACGGGAAACTCCGGTCGGCCGAGTTCCTGATGCAGAAAGGCGGCAGGTTCAAACTGATCCGGCGTGCGGAGACCGCAAACGACTATTTCGCCACCCTGGATTTCGAAGGATCGGACTTCTCCGGCCTTGCACGGAACAAGGAACCTTCCCCTCTCGCCTCCAGGAACAAAAAATAAAACAATACGGTGCAGGAGTACCCCTGCAATAACGTTTTTTTACTATTCCCGCAGGAGTGCCAACCGAAGCCTTTATGGAATGGCACAACTCTCCAGAACAGTACGCTACAGCAGGACAGGGCAGGGATTCCGCATGGAAATTCACTTCAGCAAACTCTACGAGAACGGCAATGATTTCATCGTTATCGATGAACGGGAGCATAGCGTGATTCCCGATGACATGAAGGGGCAGTTCGCAGCAATCTACTGCGACCGGCGCTTCGGTATCGGGGCTGACGGGGTGATTTTTCTCTCAAAGTCAGAGAAGAGCGATCTCCGGATGTGCCTCCTCCACCCCGATGAGAGCGAGGCTGAGATATACGGAAATGGTATCCGGTGCCTTGCCAAGTACGCGTTCGATACAGGGTACGTGAAGGAGAGCTGTACCGTGGAGACTCCCACCGGCGAAATAGCAATTTCAATGGGATACAAAGAGGACACATTTACCGCGACCATCACAATGCCCCCGCTGAAATTCAACAGGAACGATATTCCTGCCACCGGTTCGGGCGAGTACGATGAGACGATCGAGGGCCACAAAGTCCATGCCGTGAACGCGGGCGTTCCGCATGCTGTCGTCATCGTTGACGCCGTTGATACTGTTGATCTCGGGTCGATAGCCCCAAAGATCAGCCACCACGCCAGTTTCCCGAAAGGTGCGAATGTAAACTTTGTCGAGCGGACCGGCCCGGACAGTATCCGGATCCGTACATTCGAGCGGAGCGTTGAAGACGAGATACTTTCCTGCGGTACCGGTGCGACCGCCTCGGCAGCAGTTGTCCACAAACTGGGCCTGGCGGGAGAGGTTGTTGATGTAGAAACCCGGGGTGGGCAGCTGACCATTTACCTCAAGGATGGCAGTGTGAAGATGGAAGGCCCGGCTACAACGGTCTTTGCCGGCCGGATCACCTGCTGATCCCCTATTCTGCTTTTTTCCCCCTCAATTGCATTTTTAAGGAGCACGATCATCCGAACAGGGCAAGGGTTGTCTGGCGGGGAGCTTTTGTGAAGGCCAGGTAGGGCATGGCCCGTCTCAGGCAGGCCGCATCCATGCTCAGGTCACCGGGATCCCGGATCCACCGTTCCTCCCGTGCCGCAATGATGGCGCGTGCAGTGGAGGTGCCGATTCCCGGGACCCGGATGAGGTCTTTATAGGATGCCGAGTTCGGGTCAACCGGATCGCTTCCCCGGGCAAGGAGTGCTTTTAAGTCATCGTTGGGAAGGCTCCCGTGCTCGTCCAGCAGAGGGAGGAGTTCCTCCCGGGAAAAACCGTACTCCCGGATGAGGCTGTCAACCTGGTACCAGCGTCGCGGGCGCCATGCGGGTGTGCTCTCGCGGGAAGAGAGCCGGGTCTTTGGCAGGGAGCGGAAACCCGAATAATAGATCCGCGAGGGGCGCATCTTCCCGTAGAGCGCGGTAACGCAATCGAAGACCTCCCGGTCGGTCTCCCCTGCTGCCCCGATAACGAGTTGCGTCATGAAGCGTCCGGGAGCAGTCTCGGCGATCCAGCCGATCCGCTTCATGATGTCGTTTGCATAGTCCTTGATCCCCGACAGGAACCGGAGCCGGCTATCTCCGGTAGTCTCGGCATTGAGACTGATGCAGTCCGCGAGCCGTGCAGCCTCACGGATGTCATCGCGGGATGCACCGGGCAGGATCTTCAGGTGCAGGTACCCCGGGTATCCCTGGCTCCTGAGGATCCTCGCTGTCTCGATAAGCCCGCCCATCACTTCATCGGTGTCGTTTGGCACACCGGAACTCAGAAAGAGTCCCCCGGCAAGATTGTTCCGGTATTGTTCGTGGACAATGTCTGCCAGCTCGCTGGGGGAAAACGAGAGATGCGAGCGGTCGAGCCGGACCGAACAATAGGCACAGTCATACGAGCAGCTGCCATGGAGGAGCACCTTGAGCATCCGGTTGCACCCGGCAGCGTGCGGGTTGCGGGTGATGCAGCTGTCCATGGAGAGCTGCTGCACGCACTCCCCGGGAACGCAGATATCATACTGGCTGCCTGAAGTCAGCCGTGCCAGTTTTCCGTCGCGTCCGGTCATCAGTCCACTTCTGACGGCGACTGGCTATTAAGTACGGGTTCGGGGGGTGAAAGTGGGACGGCGGTATCGTCCCCTTGCCGTAAAAGAAGTTCCGCTCTGTTCAGGGGTCTTTCCTCTTCCTGCCTGAGATGTCGCGGGAGATATTCAAAAACTCCTTCACCTTCCCGTCATGGTCGCGGATGATGCGGGTTGTTGACTCAAAGAGGATGTACTGTCCGTCCTTATGCCGGAACCGGAATGTCGAGGTTGCAGTCTCTTCTCCGCTCTCGTGGATCCCGTGGAGGTCCTGTATCACACCCGGAAGGTCATCGGGATGGATCATACCGAGAACAGACTTCCCCAGCACCTCCTCTGGTTCATACCCGAGGAGTGTCCTTACCGATGGGGAGGTGTACAGAAGGACGCACTCCGGGTCCAGCCGGTGGATAATATCCACGCTGTGTTCAGCGATGAAACGGTTCTTCTCCTCGTTTATCCGCTGCTCCCGCTCGGCAGCAACGCGCTTGGTGATGTCACGGGATACGCCGAGCACGGACGTGACGTTGCCCGTTGCGTCGGAAACGGGCATCAGGGCATGGTCGAACCACAGGACTTCCCCGTCAGGTGTTGTCATGGGGCTCTCGGTTCTTACGGGCTCACCGGAAGAGAAGACCTGCCGGAGTCCCCTGAGCTGGCCGGCAGAGACATCGGTTGGGAAGAACCTGCTCCTCGGCTGTCCGATGATTGTATCCGGGACAACATGGAGGAAATCCGCCGCCCGCCGGTTCACGTAGAGCACCCGGTCATCGCGGTCAACAACGAAGATCATGTCCTGCGATGCCTCTGCAAGGGAGCGATACCGGGCCTCGCTCTCTTTTAAGGCAGCCTCGATCCGGTTGCGTTCCGTGATGTCCCGGACAAAACAGAACGCGAATTCTTCTTTCCCGCGCGCGACATAGACCGAACCGATCTCCACGTCAATAATTACACCGTCCTTTCTCCGGTGCCGCGTCTGGAAGAACTGTTTTTTGTTCTTCCGCAGGTCCGCAACCGATTCCTCCCACCGGGCCGGTGAAAAGTCCGGGTCGAGGTCGAAAACGGTCATTGCCATCAGTTCCTCGCGCGAATACCTGGTCTCCTGGCAGGCAGCGTCATTGACAAAGACGAAATTTCCCGCCATGTCCATCCAGAAGACTTCATCATAGGCGCTCTCGATGGAGGTCTTCATGAGGTGGAGCTGGCCCTCTGCCTGTTTCCGCAGGGTGATGTCACGGATTATTGCGAGAGCCACGGGTTTACCTTTGAAATCAAAGAGGTGGGCATTGATCTCGACCGGGATTCTCTGTCCGTCTTTTGTCAGAAGAACGGATTCGGAGGTGGCATGTCCCTCCTCCCGGAGCGTTCTGCTGCTGCGGTTAACAACCGCCAGTAAATCCGGGGCAACGAGATCCCGGGGGCTCATCCCGAGGAGTTCACCCCGGGTGTATTTCAGCTTCCGGCAGGTGACATCATTCACCTCAAGATATTGTCCCTGTGCCAGATTTTCGGTAAGGGCATGAAGCGTGATCATGTCGCTTGCATTGTTGAAGAGGGCCCGGAACTTCTCTTCGCTTTCCCGGAGGAGGGCCTCGCTCCTTCTCCTCTCCGTGATATCTTCAAGAATCAGGGAGGTTCCTTTCTGCCCGGCGGAAAAGACGATTGGGACAACGCGGAACGAGAAGGATCGTTCGCACGAGGGAAGATCCAGTTCGCCCCGGGACGCTGTTCCCGAAATTCCCTCCTGCATAGATGCGAGAAGCCGGGGATAGTTATCATCGAAAAACGAAGGGATCGTTGTGAACTCGATGTTCTTTCCGGTAACCTCCTTCTCTTCTCTATCGATGAGCCGGGCAAACGGCATGTTGAGGAATACAACGCGAAGGCCTGCATCTACCTGCATCACGAACTCGGAGGAGAGGGAGAGGACCGAGGAGACCGGCAACCGCTCGGAGAGGCGGTAGATCTTCGCCATCCCGAAATGGCGCATCTCGACCTGCCCGGAGATAAGGAGATTGTCGAGATACCGGCTTGCAGTATTCCGGTTGATCTCGATCTTGTTTACGATCTCCGTGATGCTGAGCCCCTGAGGGTTCTCCCGCAGAAGAGCGGTGAGCCGGGCAGTGATCTCCCTTCGCAATGCCATATGCGAGGGAACTATTCTGCTTCACGCGATATAATTGTTCCAATCTTCCGGGCTTTATGAAAAACCGCCAGCTGGGACAGGTGGGCGGACGGGAAAAAAGAGTCTACCGGACGCTGATGCCGTCTCCGGTGATCTCGTACTCGAGGGACGCTCCTTCCGGGCGGGACCGGTGTTTGACCAGCCGTGCCCTCCGGCCTATGGGCGTATCCGCCTTCTCCAGCCGCACAATAACCTTGGAGATGTGTTCGAGCGCCGTCCCCCCAAGGCCGTAAAAGGTGTTCTTGACGGTATCCATGTACACCTGGTTGGTGATGATGACCGGGATCTCGTACCGCTTGGCATACCCGAGGAGGTGGATCATCTGCCGGGTGAGTGCCTGCATGGCATCCCGGCCCTTCTCGAGATCGGTGCGGTACAGGGCCGTGGCAGAATCGATCACAAGCAGGCCCGGCTTGTGTGCCTTTAAGACCTTTTCCACTTCAAGGATCATCGATCCCTGGTGTTCGAAATCGATCGGCTCGAAGAGGAAGAAGCGCTCCGCAATCTTCTCGGTGTCTTCACCCGCGATCTGACGAAACCGTTCGGTCGAGAACCCCTCCGAGTCGATCCAGGCAACCGCATGGCCGGCGCGGAGACAGGAGACAGCAGCAACGAGGCAGAGCGTGCTCTTCCCGCTTGCGGGCTCGCCGTAAAACTGCGTGATTGTCCTCAACTCGAGCCCGCCTCCCAGCAGGGTATCGAGTGCCGCGTTTCCGGTGGATCGTTTCTCGGTCTTCATGGGGCTGTTATCTCTTCCACATTGGGGCTGGTATCCTATAAAGCCCGAATACCGGGTTATTCCCGGCCGGAAACAGGGCCCTGTTTTTCCCGCAGGTAACAGACAGTCCCCTCTTCCGCACCAGTGCCTGCAGGTACGTCATCCGTCTTCACGAACCCGTTCTTCTCCAGTACCCGGATGGATGCGGTGAGATCGGGATATGTTGTGGCAATGATCCGTGTTATGCCCGGCAGGGAGAAGATGACCGGGAGAAGTGCACCTACGGCCTCGGTTGCATAGCCCCGGTTCCAGAACTCCTCCAGCACCGAGTACCCGAGAACTGCGGTATCCGGTCGCCCTTCTGCCGAAAGGATGCCACCGTTACCGATGAGTGTATTCGTCCCGGCCTCCGGGTCGTCGAGCACCCAGTACCATGCGGCAAAGAGCGGTCCGGACGGGTCATCCTGCATACGGAGGAACTCCCGGATAACGCCCTCGTCCATGAGTGGTGGTGGCCATGCAGCAGGAACCGCAGCCCCGAGAAGGCGAGAGAGGCTGTCCCTGTCGTGCAGATCAGCAGAAAGGATCTCCCGGGTTGCCATGACGAGGGAAAGGCGTCTCGTGTGCAGGGGTGTTGTCATGAGAATATTCACCAGCTGGAAAAGAGGGTATCTTTCATCAGGCTTAAGGAAGGGTTATTTCCGCATCTGCCGCCGGGCCTGTTCCTCGACAATCCTGAGCACATCACGGACCGGTATCCCCATCTCTGCTGCAAACACCCGTGCCGGCTCGAACTCCGCCTTGAGCGTATAGACCGAACCGTGCATCCACCCCAGCTTTACCGGAAGTTTCGTTCTCTTCCCGGCAATCTCCACATCTACCTCTTCAACTGTCCGCTCTGCGATGAAGCGGTGGACTGACGGAATGCAGCGGATGCCCAGCGTCCCAAGCTCCTGTGCCATCAGTTCGGCGATCTGCATGCTCGTCTCCGGCAGGCAGATCACCCGGATCAGGTATCCCGGCCGGCCTTTCTTCATCACGAGGGGGGTTGCACTCGCGTCCCTCGCCCCGGCTTCCATGAAGCGTGCGATTGCATGGGCGATCACCTCCCCGCTCACGTCGTCAACATTCGTTTCGAGGATGTCGACCATGTCCTCAGGAAGTCCGCCTGTGGTGGCGGTTGTCTCGACAACTATTGCACGCAGCACATTGGGTGCATGGGCCGGATCGCGGGTGCCGGCCCCGTAGCCGAGGGCGTTGATGGAATATGCCGGCAGCTCGCCTGCAGCTCCCGCTGCTGCCTGGAACTCTGCCAGGAGTGCGGCGCCGGTCGGTGTGCAGAGCTCCCCTGCATGGATCCCTGAAATTGTGGAAAGGTTTGCGTGACGGAGTATTGCAGCCGTTGCCGGCGCGGGGATGGGGAAGGTACCGTGAGAGCCGGTACCGGTCCCATGGCCGAGCGTGATCGGGAGGATATGGACCCGGTCGACACCAAGAGTGTGGAGGGCTGTACAGGCCCCGACAATGTCAGCGATTGCATCGTCGGCCCCGACTTCGTGGAAGTGGACGTGATCCCCGTGAACTTCCTCCTCTGCGGCATTGAGCCGCTCGAAGACCCGCTGGGCCATTGCAAATGCCGGTGCCGGGACCTGGGGTGCAGCCGCATCGAGCCGGGCAAGAACCTCATCGAGGGTCCGGTGGACCGGCAGGGCTTTTGTTTCGATTCGGAGTGCCTGGATCCCGGCCCGGGTCACGCGGGAGATCTTCGGTTCCGCTACCACGGCCTTCATCGCCTGGACCACAACATCCTTGTCCGCCCCGCAGTCCAGCAGGGCAGCGGTGATCATGTCGCCTGCCGCCCCGTGGAAGGGGTCGAGTATGAGGACCCTCATTATCAGTACTTATAAATCCCTGCGTATATGACCTTTAAGGTAATGCCAGAAGTGCAATTGAGGGTGGATTCCGCGTACCCCGGCGACCAGGGCGGCGGAAAGGCCCGGCTGGATCCCGAAACAATGCTCGCGCTCAAGATCTCGCCCGGTGATCTGGTCGCGATCGAGGGAAAACGGAAGACCGTTGCCAAGGTCTGGCGGTCGCTTGTCGAGGACTGGAACCAGAAGAAGGTCCGGATCGACAACTTCACCCGCCTCAATGCCGGTGCCAGCATCAACGACACGGTCCGGGTCGCGAAGATCACAGACGAGATCGAGGCAAAGCGGGTGGTGCTTGCACCCCCGGAGGATCTCCCGAAGAAGATCCCGATCGCAAATAACCCGCACGTGGTCAACGGCCTTATCGACTTTCCGGTGGTGAAGAACGACACCGTCCCGGTGATGCTCGGCCTGCC
>Ga0302253_1000110_pt1 | contig 87995 bp, 92 predicted proteins | sample AAG_RA_Trp_MG_FD_193537 | JGI IMG/M metagenome (GOLD analysis project Ga0302253, IMG submission 193537) | Enriched activated sludge microbial communities from anaerobic digester in WTTP, New Holstein, Wisconsin, United States - AAG_RA_Trp | ecosystem: Engineered > Bioreactor > Anaerobic >... | reverse complement strand
CCTGCGACCTTGTTGCCTGGAGATACCCTGCTTTTTCCATCATACACGACCACCTTCTGTCGTATACAGGCGTTGATCCGGGCGGTATATAACCCCCCGGCGTGCGCGGGGTGAAAGTGAAATGCCGCCCGAAGGGATGATGGAATAAGAGAACAGATCAGGGTTTTTTATCCATGCAGGAGTTCAGCACCGATTCCATGAACGAGAGTGTGCCGTTGATACCGGCAAGCGGTGCAGGATAGATCCTGACCCGGCCCCGGAGCGGGGGAATGATCCCGGTAAATGCTTTCTCCTGAGAGAGCGAGCGTTCGAACGAGGAGCCGATCACAAGATCCGGGTCATGGGTCGCGATCAGCTCGCGGACCCGTGAGAGGCTGGATGCCTGTTCAGTCCTGAAGCGGCTCTCGCCTTGTGCATTCCGCGTCCCGATACAGCAGATCTCCGCGTCAAGATACTGGTGGAGGGCTTCAGCGGCAAAGAGGGCATACGAGGCCCCCGCAAAGATGGCAGCAGACGGTGGGTCGTACCGCTGGAGAAACTTATCGCATGCCCGGACAAGGCGCTCCTCCTGCTGTTCCAGTTCCGAAAAGACCGGGTCGCAGTCAGCACCATCAATAGTGTCGCTAAGCCGGGTGAAGGTCTCACGGACGCACGCAAGTCCAAGCATCCCCCCGAGGTTTTCACCAACGCCGGAGGGGAAATCCCCGTTGGTGCCGATGGTGTACGGGGCAGCATGGTGCACACGGTCGTACCGGTCCGATGAGAAGACTGTTGCCACAGGGACTGAGACCATTGCAAGGAGCCGCCGGGCTTCCCGGACATTCCCGGCAGCAAACGGGTCAAAGAGGCAGGCACCGTCGATGTTGACACCATGGGTTTCCGGGTCAACCCGGGGTTCAAGCACGGCAAGGGCTTTGGCATAGCCGGTCTCGACATCCCCGGCAAAGCCCGGGCTGTCGACAAGGATCACATCGTGTTCATCGAGCATGGAACGGATGTCTTCACCAAGGAGGGCTGGAACACAGGTCGTGATGACAGCGATCCGTTTTCCCGTCCCCGACAGGCTACCGATCACCTCCTGGAGCCGGTCCTCCGACCCGAAGATCACGTCATCCTCGAGGATGAACGTACCATAGAGCGGTGCATGGAGAAGGGTCGTGGGATAGTAGTAGCACCCGCTTGAGCCGTGGATGACAACCGCAATCCCTTCGAACCCGGCAAGGCAGGCAGCAGCACCGGTCATGGCGCACGGCCAGAGAGGGTTGTCGCACTCAGGCATGGGCAGCCCTCCGCCAGCGGTGGAGCATCCGCCTTGTCCCGGCAGTCCCGACCGCAGCGCTCACCGGCAACCGGGCGCACGTTCCCGGTGTGCCCATCACCAGGTCGAGCGCAGCAGCCAGCTCCTCGGCAGCAAGGAGTTCGTCTTCTCCGGAGTGGATACGGTCGAGGGAGACTTGCACCTGCCGGAGATCGGAGAACTGGCCAAGCATCTCTTCCTGCCGCAGGCACTCCTCCCTGAGCGCTTCCTGCCCGTCAAAACCGCAGAGTGCTGCAACCTCCCGGATAAACGAGAGGGTTGCAGAGAGCCCGTGGGGGAACGAGGCAATGTACGGGGTGCCGAACCGGTTTTTCAGGTACTCTCCCACGGGAACAAGCGCCGGGCTGCGGAGGATGTTGAATTCTGCCGCCCCGAGCCGTGCGATCTGGTCCCACCCAAGATTATGGACAAACCGGAGGTTCACCGGGAGGTGCAGGAGGGAGAGGAGGCGTTCGATCTCCTGGTAATTCTCCTCGACCTCGAATTCGAGATTCATCTCACCGATGATGTTGACAGAACGCTCCTTTCGGCAGGGGCCAGCTGTCCCCGCGAGGGCGATGAGGGCATTGTTCATCCCATCCTGGAACGTGCCCCCGAGGAACCCGGCCGACGGGATGGATACCACCGGAACGCCATAATCTTCCGCACAGACCCCGCTGACATCGTCTCCGATCGTCCCGACAACACAGGTCGAGAGGACAACAACCGCCCGGACTCCTTCCCCTCCTGCGGCTGATGCTATCGCCTTCCGGAGGGCCTCCTCACCCCCGAAGATCACCTCTTTTTCGGAGAGCCCCGTGGAGAGGAGGCTCGGGAGGACCGCATGATCGTTGTCAAGCCAGCTGGCATGGAGGAGGGAGACATTGTGGTGGCTGCACCCCTTCGGCCCATGGACGACGGTGACCGTGTCGCGGAGATGGGAGGTCACCGAGATCGCCCCGGTGAGCGTGCAGCCGCCGAGCCTAGAGGAATTCGCGGGCAAGGGATTCGAGGTCATCGATCTCCAGAGGAGTGGGGATAGTGAGGTGGGTGTTCTCCATGATCCTTCCTGCAAGGGAGCGGTAATGGCCGGCCTGATACGAGTCGGGCGCAAACTCGATCACGGTCTGGCGGTTCACCTCTGCCTGCTGGACAACATGGTCACGGGGGATATACTGGACCATCGTGCTATTGACCCGCCGGGCAAACTCGGAGACGAGTTCCTCCTCCCGCGGCTGGCCCTTGGCATTGCAGATCACCCCGGCAAGACGACATTTGCTCTTTACCCTCGACGCAAGCCTCTGGACCGCCTTGCAGATGTTGTTTGCCGCATAAAGGGACATCAGTTCGCCGGAGGTGACAAGATAGATCTCCTGCGCATAGCCCTCCCGCATCGGCATGGCAAACCCCCCGCAGACAACGTCCCCGAGGACATCGTACACGATGACATCGCCGGAAAGCGCCCCGAACTTTTCCAGCAGCTGGAACGTGGCAATGATCCCCCGGCCGGCGCAGCCCACGCCCGGTTCGGGCCCGCCCGCCTCCACGCAGCGGATGCCATTGTAGCCGGTGAAGACGACATCCTCAAGGGAAACATTCGCATCGCCCCGGACACGGACAAGGTCCATCACCGTGGGGATGAACCGGCCCTGCATCAGCATCCGGGTGCTGTCGCGCTTGGGATCGCACCCGATCTGGAGAACAGAGAGATCGCGGTGGGACAGCGCGGCAGAGAGGTTGGCGGAGGTCGTGGACTTCCCGATCCCGCCTTTCCCGTACAGGGCGATCTGTTTCATTACTACAGAATGGGGCGGCAATTTATATTAGATCTCCTGATGTTAACAAAAGTACACTTGCGCCGGACGGGTGACCGTGAACGGTTTAAAATACTGTCCCGCGAAAATCCCCCGGGAGGCACAGGTATTAAACAGAAAGAGCGGCGACCCTACAATGTCATGGATTACCTGCAGGCCCTGGTAAAATTCATTGTCGGAGGGGGCATCATTGTCGGGGTTACGGTACTTGCCCAGCAGGTGAACCCGAAATACGGGGCAATCTTGGCTGCAGCGCCTATAACAACGACATTAGCCTTCCTTTTCCTCTACAATGAGGCAGGGGCTGCAACAACACGCCAGCTGATCCTCGGGACATTCTTTTTTGCCATCCCCTCGGTGATCTTCCTCCTCTCCCTCTGGTTCCTTGTCAGCCGCTTCGGGTTTTTTGAGAGCCTCGGGGGGGCGTATGGGATCTGGCTTTCGTCCGTGCTCGTTGTCAGCCGGCTGATTTCACTGGACTGACGGATTATTCCGGGCCACGGACCAGGGCAAAGAAGAGGATGATGACCGGGATGACTTCCAGTCTCCCGATCCACATCACGAGGATGAAGATCCATTTTGATATGACCGGCATATCGGGCATGACGTACCCGGTATTGATACCGCAGGTCGAGAAGGCCGAGACCACCTGGAAGACGATCTCGGTAAGGGAGAACGTGGTGAGATGATACTGGAGGACGGCAAGGGAGGCAACAAAGATGATGATCACGGCAAGGAGGATGACGAGCATGTTCTTTGCTGTCTCCAGCTCGGCCGTATCCCGCGGGATAACCCTCCCCTCTATCCGGAACGGGACAAGGACCTTGCCGCTGACAAAGAGCCTGCGGAACCACCACAGGAGGGCCCGCACGGCAAAGGCGACCCTGTCCAGCTTAATCCCCCCGGCCGTACTGCCGGCAGCTCCCCCGATGAACGTCAGCATGGCAAGGAAGAGGATCGTCACACTGGCCCAGGTCTGGAGGTTTACTGTCTGGAACCCGGTTGTCGTGAGGGCAGAGGCTGCCATGAACAACCCCTGGAGAACCGCGGAAGGCAGGCCGGTATCGGAGAAAAGAACCAGGTCATAGACCAGCACTGCCGTCCCGCCCAGCAGGATGAGAAAGAAAATTTTGACCTGCTCATCCCCGAAAAGACTCAGGCGCCGGTGCTCAAGGACCAGGAAATAGAGCTTGAAAGGCAGTGCACCCGCGATCATGATCGGGATGAGGAGGAGCTGGAGGACAACGCTGTCATAGTACAGGACGCCTCCCTCGTGCAGGGTGAACCCTCCGGTAGAAATTGCCGAGAGGGCAAGATTCACCGATTCCCAGAGCGAGAGGCCGGTGAAGAGAATCAGGCCGATGGCGCAGAACGTGAGCACCGCGTAGATCTTCCAGAGGGACCGGCCGGCTGCTGCAACAGCGGGCATCAGCGCCTCGTCCCGGCTCTCGTCCCGGAAAATCCGTGAACGGAAAAGCCCGGCGCTTCCGGCCAGCGCCACGGTGAAGGCGATGATCCCGATCCCCCCGATCCACTGCATGTACGACCGCCAGAAGAGAAGGGTGTAGGGAGCAGTATCAACGGACCGGATCATCGAAAAGGCCGTGCCCGTCCACCCGGCCATCCCCTCGAAGACCGCATCGGTGAAATTCATGTGCAGGCCCAGCATGAACGGTATCCCGCTCACCACGGCGCAGGCAAACCAGAAAAGGGCGACCGAGCACATCGCCATCGAAAGCCTGCTGCCCTTGGTGCTGCGGGGGAGCTGCCGGAAGAAGAGACCGGCAACAAGGAAGATGGCCGGGACAGTGGCCATGGGCAAAAACATCTCCCACTCGGAGAAGATGATGCAGACAAGGAGGGGCAGGCACGTCACTGGCGCAATGAACGTGAAGATATCCCCGAGGTCGGCAAGGGTCGTTGAGAGGTGTTCAAGCCGGCGCATCACATATGGGTTACCGCCGGAATCTATTAGTATTTGCCTGCGGGGGCGAAAAATGAGGAGTTACAGGCTGCTTGTCCAGAGCCCGTGGACATTGCAGAATGCCCTGACCTTGACATGGTCGGCCTTCACGGGGAATTCTGTTTCCGGCGCCTGGCCGGGCTTTAACCCGTGGACATACAGGTTATCTCCCGAGATCACCTCGATCCACTGGATATAGTGCTTCTCCTCCATGGGGTGGGGGACGGAACCGAGTTTCACGCGGATCCCGTTTACCGTCTTTTCGATGACCGGGACATGTTTTTCCTTACCCACGTCATCCTTTTTCTCGGCCTGGTGGTTCATCGGCTGCCCGCAGCAGACCAGAGTTCCGCTGGAAGGGCTTACTACCATGGTCGTATTGCCGCACACTCCGCATTTGTACACCTCAAGGATCTTGGTCATACACGATTCCTCACTGGTATAGAATACCGATCTCCTTATGTTTCTTTGCAATATCATCGGCAAGCCGGTTGATGGCGACAACGGCAGCCTCGTCCGGGAGTCCCTTAATGACAACGGGCTCGATCACCTCGACCTTGACATGGTCCAGCATCTTCACGATGGTTTCGGCGGCCTTTCCTCCCCAGCCATAGGACCCGATCACCGACGCGAACCGTACTTTGGGTTTCAGGGCATTGGCAAGGTAGGTGGCATAGACCACCTGGGGATGCGGCCCGAAGAGGACGGTCGGCGTCCCGACCACGACTGTTGCCGCGTCCACGAGGGCATAGGCCAGCTCGCCGATATCCGTGTGCGAGAGGTTGAACGGTCTGACCTCAACACCCCGCTGGATGAGCGCCCCGACAAGGTGGTCGACCATGACCTGCGTGCTCCCGTGCATGGAGACATAGGGGAGGACCACAACGTTCTTCACGGTGTCCGAGACCCAGTCCTCGTACGCATCGAGCATGAACTTCGGGTTTTTGTTGATCGGGCCGTGGCTCGGCGCAATCATGATCGGGTTTAGATCCCGGACCTTCTGGATGTACCCCTTGATGCTGTTCCGGAACGGCATCATGATCTCGGCGAAATACCGTTTTGCGGACCGGTATGCTTCAGCCTCGTTTGTTATGTACAGTTCGCTCGTTGCCTGGTGGAACCCGAAGAGGTCGCAGGGGAAGAGGATCCGGTCCTCGACCAGGAACGTAAGCTGCGTCTCCGGCCAGTGGGTCCACGGCGTGAGGAGGAATTTTAAGGTCTTATTCCCGAGGGAGAGGGTATCCCCATCCTTTATCACCATGACGGACTCGGCCGGGATCTGGAGGAGGGCGATGAGGAGGTCGCGGCACTTCTCGTTGGTCACGACCTTTGCCCGCGGGTACATCTCGAGCATCATGGGGAGGGAACCCGCATGGTCCTGCTCGGCATGGTTGATGATGATATAATCAATCTGCTGGATCCCGAGCTTGATGAGGTTGACGATGAGTTCCTCTTCTTTCATCGGGTCGACCGTGTCGATCAGCGCAATCTTCTCGCTCCCCCGGATGAGATACGAGTTATAGCTCGTCCCCTCCGGCAGGGGGATCAGCTCATCGAAGAGCCGCCGGTCGAAGTCCAGGGCCCCGACCCAGAAAACATCCTTTACAATCTCTCGTGAGACCATACTCTCATCCTGCCTTCACGAACTTGCTCTTCTCGGCAAAACAGACGGGGCACTGCCAGTCTGCCGCGAGGTCGTCAAATGCCGTTCCAGGGGGGAGATCGAGCCGGGGTTCTCCTTTTTCGGGGTCATACACATGACCGCAGATCGTACAAACGAACCTTTCCATAAAAAATACCTCAATTCAGGTATTACAGAATGGCGCCATGCGCTAAAAAATGGTTTCGATACTGCCATCGAGCCATCCGGGAAAACAGGGGCGTGGCGGAATCAGCCGGAATTCTCGTACACCTGGTACCGCTCGACAAAGAACCGGAACGAGGTGTTCTTCTTTGCTGCCGTTTCAAGGGAGAACGATTTGAGGATCTCGAACATGAAATCGATCCGGGAATCGAATTTTCTCGGGATCCGCACATTGAAGTCCTCCTTGGTCAGGTCATCGGTATTGCCGATCTCCGTGATGCCCAGCTCCTGTGCAAGAGAACCGGAGATGCCTGCATAGTACCAGCTCTCGATCTCGCGGATCACGATGACAATCTTCCCCCCGTCAATCTCGCTGAACCGGTAGTACAGGATCTGCTTCTTGTCCCGTACCGATCGTTCGTTGTCGATGTCCGCGACAAAGATGTAGTCGTTCTTCATTAAGATGACACTCTTTAAGAACCGGTTCACCTTCTCGCGCTTGATGCAGGCATAGGGAATGATCTCGATTGAATCGTAGCGGGGGGCGATCAGGGGTTTGATGAGCCGGCCGAAGAACCGGACATCGTCCTCGCCCTCCACCATGATGAACAGGCGCTTCTTCATTCAGATTCCCAGCAGGTTCTGGATGTAGAGTTCCTCGATGCCGATCTCGTTCTCGAGGAACGTCCGCACTTCCTCCTTGTCTGCCGGCCGGGAGACAATCGAGAAGCCCTCGTTGTCCCGGGAGATGAGGAGGATATTGTCAAGCCCCGTGTGCCGGACCACCTCGGAACTGTGAGTGGTGAGGAGGATCTGCTTCTTTTCTGAGGCCTCCTTCATCATGGCGATCAGGCGCCCGACCAGGAACGGGTGGATATGGCTGACCGGTTCCTCGATGATGATGAACGGCTTGTCCTCGAAGTAGAGCGCGATGATCAGGGCAAAGATGACGATCGTCCCGTCTGAGAGCGAGGATGCCGGGAGATCCCGTTCTTTTGCATAGCGTTCCCGGAGGGTGAGGATGAGCGAGACGTCCATGAACTTCTGCACCGAGAATTCCTCCACGAACGGCAGGGTGTCCCGGAGGAGGTTCGAGAACTTCCGCTTCTTTTCAGGATCTTCGATGATCCGCTTGAGCACGAGGGCGAGGTTCCCCCCGTCGGGATCCAGTTCGCGTTTCCCGGTGATGACCGCACCTTTCTTCGGGAGTTTCGGGTCGATGTCGTATACCGCGATCCGGTCAAAGAATTTATCGAGGTGGGGGAGGGGAAAGCCGTAGATGGTCTCGAGAAGGAGCGTCTTCTCCGGCAGCTGCTTGTTCCGGAAGAAGAGGGGGATGATCTCCTCCTCCCGGAGGGGGCAGCCCTGTGGTATGGTGACCGAGTAGTGGATTTTGCCGTTCTCGCTCTCGATGGCAATCTTCCCCTTCCCGATGGCGCGATCCTCGACAACCACTGCCCCGTTACGCCGGCAGGATGAGACATCGCACCCGATCTCGATCCGGTCCTTTACAATGGAGAATTCGTCCTGGTGACCGGTGAACCGCAGCGCAAACTCGTACTGGGACTCGCAGGCCCGCATCCCCAGCAATGCAGGACCCTCCCCCGTGTTCTCCACGTACTCAAGCGTGCTCTCGGGAACGTACCGGACCCGGACAACCAGGTCGCGTGATGTACCGATCTTCGCGTTCCGGAGATAGTCCGCACCGCCCTGCATCGCAATCGCGTTCACGACTCCCGCGGTGGCAATGTCCCGCAGGAACCGGAAGATGCCAATGAAGTTGGACTTCCCCGCCGCGTTTGACCCGATCACGACATTGAACCGGGCAAGGTCGATATCGAGCTCGGAGAAACTCTTGAAATTCTCCACGTGGATCTGCTGGATCGGCATACGTATTCCCTACGACATCGTCACCCTGGAACAAAAAGAAGGTATTGGTTGCGGGCGGGGGGAGCGTCCCTCATTTCCCCTTCGGGCGCAGGTTCAGGAGATCTGCCCACCGGAGGAGTGCATGGGAGTTGTGGGAAGGGAAGACTCCCTCTGCCACAGTTTTGACATCCTCAACCGAGTAGAAGGCATCGGGGTTGAAGTCCTTAATGATCGAGACGACATGCGGGAGATCCTGCCGCTTGATGACCGTAAAGATGACCTTTACTCTGCCCTTGCCCCCCTCCCCGTTGAGCGCCGTAACGCCGTATTCGTTCGAACGCAGGACCTGGAGGAGCCGGGCCGGGTCCTCATCGGTAATGATCCTGACGATGGCAAGGCCGAGCGAGAGCCGCTCCTCGATGGCCATGCCGATGATGGTGCCGGTGGCAAATCCCGCCCCGTACGCAAGGTAACAGACCACGTTGGAGAGGTTGTTCATCACCTGCCCGATGGCAACGAGCCAGATAATCACCTCGAAAAACCCGACAATGGCAGGGAGGTAGCGGATCCCTTTCGAGACAAAGATGACCCGGATCGTGTCAAGACTCATGTCGCAGACACGGGCAAGGAAGATCAGGAGGGGTACGATAACGAAAGCAAAGATTTCGGGAGAGATGAGAGATCCCGTCATCAGTACCGGATATCCGGTGTATCCTGTTAAGGATTGTGGTGGCCATCCCCGCGGGACGCAATCCCGTCGGGCCGCATGATACGCGTGACGGGCCCCCTTTCTGAACAGCCGTTCTGGGGATTATCCGTGCGGGGCAGGGATGGTCACGTAATGCCGGGACAGGTACCACTGGAATGCAGCAAGGGTTCCTGCACTGATGAGGGCCACGGCGAAGACCGCAGGATACTGCAAAAAGACCTGTGCAGGGTCCAGCCACCCGGCCGTGAGCCAGACAAGAAATCCCGTGACGGCAACCGAAACCGCCCAGACATCCCGCACGGCAAAGAAGAAGAGGGCCGAGAGGGCACCGGCCGAGAGGAAGCGGAGGAAAGCTACCGGGGTCACTACATCCGGGAAGTGGGCGGGCAGGGAGAGGGCAAAGAGCAGCGCTGATACGGCCGTCCCGGCAAGGATAGCCACAAGCGCCCCCCGCTCGCGGACGAACGCCTGTACGTGCGTCCCGGCAAGGACGCAACAGACCATGACAGAGGCAATGCCGGTCGGCAGCAGGAGGAGAAACAGGGAAAGAAACGCCATGCGATCGGTGCCAACGGGATTCTGGAGGACGACTGCCATCCAGACGATCAGTATTGTCAGGCCGGCCATCATGACGGTGCGGCGTAATGGCCGGAACCCGAGCTGGTGCATGTTGGCGTCCCCCCGGAGGAATGCCTGCCGCATGAGTATCACGGGGAGGAGGATCCCGAGGAACACACAGGTCATCAGGGTATACAAGAGCAGCCCGAATGGTTCCGGGTGGAGGAAGACCTGCGGCCATCCCTGGAAGAGGAAGGTCTCCAGGATCCAGGCACCGGAGAGAATGAGGGGGAGGAGGATCAGGCGGCCGGTGGCAGTCTGCATCCGGTCCCACGGACATCCGGGCTGTCCCGCCGATCCGGTCTTCCGGTCATTTTGCCTGCTTCTCAAGAACGCTCCCCTTCTTTTGGTAATTCCTTGCCCTCGCGGTAACCCGGGGTCTTTGTGCGAGGGCACCCTTTTTCATTCATGGAACCGCCCGGGTTAAATCCGTGCTGCAATGATATCCCGGACTGCCTGTTCCCTCTCTGAAGCCGCCTTGATGGGCACTGCTACCCGTTCGCCAAATCCCGGCATGCTCTTCCGGTACAGGACTCCGAGCGCAATCCGGGCATCGGAGTTGTAGTCCCATTCCCGGGCAAGCAGGCAGGCTTTCCCGAAGTCCGCGGGATCGTGGCCGGCCGGTTCATACACCCGCGGGGTATAGTAATCGGCAGCCGGGAAGAAGGTTGCACAGATCTGGAGTACGTCGATGAACGAGAACCCCTTGTGCGCCACCCCCTCACGGATCAGGTTTCTAAGCTGGTCCATCTTCTTCGTGTACCCGCGTGCGATGAACGTTGCCCCGCAGGCAAGCATCAGTTCGACCGGGTTGAGCGGGAGTTCGGCCGTACCGGAAGGTGTTGACTTCCCTTTGAACCCCAGCGGGGATGTGGGGGTATACTGGCCCGTGGTAAGGCCGTACACCCGGTTGTCGTGGACAATCACGGTGATGTCGATCTTCCGTTTCGCGGCAAAGATAAGGTGATCAAGCCCTTCCGCATAACAGTCCCCGTCGCCGCAGCAGCAGATCACCGTGAGGTCAGGGTTGGCCAGCTTGATCCCGGTCGCTACCGGGATTGTCCTGCCGTGGAGGGAGTAGAAACTGTTGATATTGAGATAATCGGCAATTTTCGCATGGCAGCCAATGCCGGAGACAAGGACGACATTGTCAAGCGACCGGCCTTCTTTCTCCCATTCGGCAAGAAGCACCTTGAGCGTATGCTGGATGGTGAAGTTCCCGCACCCCGGGCACCAGGTGTTCTGGACGTCCGTGATCAGGTTCCGGCCAGTCATGAAATTACCTCCCGGACTTTTTCCAGCAGGCTCTCGTACGTGAACGGACGCCCGTCATACCGGAGGATCTCCTCGTCAACGGCGATGCCGTATCCTGACGCAATGGCGGCGAGCTGGCCGGTCGCATTCTCCTCAACGCAGATAAGTGTTGTCGCGCCGGAAAGGGCAACCCGGAGCTGGGTTGTGGGGAACGGTTCGAGGACAACCGGCTGGACCACCCGGAGCCCGAGCGTATCTCCCACCTCAGCAGAGACCCCTTTTGTCGAGCCCCAGCAGAGAAGAGCCACCGGTGCATCGGCTTTCCCAAGGACGTTGACCTGCGGGAAGGTGTTCATCGCACGGGCGAGAGCCTCCTGCTTCCGGAGCCGTTTTTCTGTCATCAGGGAGACCATGTCGCCCTCTTCTGTCGTATACCCGTCTTCATCGTGGGCATAGCTGTTCACCTTCACGATCGCACCCGGGGTGCCGGGGAATGCTGGCGGCGAGACACCATCGGGTGTATCGGCATAACGGCGGTACGGGAGTGCTGCGGCTGTGGCCCGGCCCGGAACCGCGGGCACTTCTTCCCGCAAGGGGAGTGCAGCAGGGTCAATGCTGTACGTCCCTTCCGACAGGGTCTTGTCGGGGAGGATGAACGCCGGGATTTGGAACTGCCAGGCGATCTCCAGTGCAATGGCGGACCAGGAGAGCGCCTCACCGGCATCGCCGGGGGCAACGATCAGCCGGGGGAACTCTCCCTGTCCGGCGTACAGGACAAACTCCAGTTCGGACTGCCCGGTGTACGTGGGAAGACCTGTTGAAGGGCCGGTCCGCTGGGAGACCACGAAGACAAGTGGCAGCTCGGCCATGCCCGCAAGGGAGAGCCCCTCGGTCATCAGACAAAATCCCCCACCGGAGGTGCCGACAGAAGCGCGTTTCCCGGCATAGGCAAACCCGAGCCCCATCAGGACAACGGCGATCTCGTTCTCCGGGTGGACCACGGTGATCCCGAACTTCTCTTTCTCGCCGGCAAGGAAGTGTAAGATGCTTGAGGAAGGTGTCATCGGGTAGGAGACATACGCATCCAGCCCGCCCCGTATGAGCCCGAGGCCGATCGCCTCGTTCCCGGTCAGCAGGGGAAGGGGCGGGCTCCCGGTTTCCGGAATCTTTTGGACGACCGCGAGCTGGTCGTACGCCCTCTTTGCCACCTTCAGGTTCAGGTCCGTCCCTTTCGGGAGCGCTGCCCGGAACACATCCTCGACAACGGCCCAGGGGATACCGGCAGCTTTTGCAAAACCGCCGATCATGACAGAGTTCCCCATGATCTCCGGCGCCTGCTCCGCCGCAAGGATTGTTGTAACCGGAATGCCCTGTCCTTCCGACTTCACCACATCCGCGTTGAAGAGAATCGCGGTGCCTTCATGGAACATACCCTCATGACGGGTAACGGTCTCCTGGTTGAAGGCAAGCACAAAATCCACCTTCTCCCGGCAGGTCCCCACGTCGCGATCGGCGGCACGGATCACGGCGAAGTTGTGTCCACCGCGGATAAGCGAGGGATAGTCGAAATAGAGGTAGATCCGGTACCCGAGCCGACCGAGCAGCCGGGCTACCAGTGCACCGGCATTGTTGATCCCATCCCCTGCTCTCCCTCCGACAAGAACCGACACTTCCCGCTTTTCTGCCATCGTATCACCGTAAGATACGATGCTGCCATGATGCGTATATACATTGGCATCCGTGCAGGAATCATGCCGGAAATAATCACGGGCCCTGCCCCGTTTTCCATTTTCTGCCCGGGATTTTCCCGGATCCCGTTCCTTCGGCAAATTCAAATAGCACGAAACCAATCATCAGAACAAGGGTGAACAGACTGGAGATGCAGAATACAGGTACCGATAGGAAGGCCTACTCCATTCACACGACGAGCGGTATGGACATGGACGGGCTCATCAAGGCCATCCGGCACCCGAACCTCGGGATCCGGTGGAGGGCAGCCCTCGCCCTCGGGGACATCGGGGAGCCGGCAATAAAGCCCCTGGTCCGCGCCATGCGGGAGAACGACCATGACGTGCGGTGGCTGGCAGGTCTTGCCCTGGGCCATATCGGGGAGCGGGCAATCCCCCAGCTGCTCCGCGCATTATCCGAGGAGGACCACGATGTCCGGTGGCATGCGACACGGGTTCTTGCCGGGATGGGGCCGGTAGCAATCCCCCCCATGATCGCAGCCCTGCATGACGAGGACAGCGACACGCAGTGGCGGAGTGCGTACGTCCTCTCGCAGATCGGGGAACCGTCCGTGGAACCCCTGATCTTTGCCCTGAAAGACCCGCTCTGGTGGGTCCGGGTCCGGGCGGCCTGGGCCCTCGGGGAAATCGGCGACAAGCGGGCGGTAGAACCGCTGATCCAGTCGGTGAACGACATGGACTGGTACGTGCGCTGGAGCGCTGCCGACGCACTCGGGAAGATCGGGGACAAGCGGGCAGCAGTCTGCCTCTCCAAGGCGCTCAAGGAGCCGGACTCGTTTGTGCAGGTCCCGGCAACCTGGGCGCTCGGGAAACTCGGGAGCGATGCCCCGGTCGATACCCTCATCCAGTGCCTGAAGAGCGGCGACTGGTACGTGCGCTGGGGTGCAGCGGATGCACTCGGCAACATCGGCGATGCCCGTGCGCTCGATGCCCTCCGGGAACTCGATCATGACAAGGACGAGTACGTCCGGCGTGCAGCAAACAATGCGATTGCCAAAATAGAGAAAAAAGCCGGTACCTGACGGGACCGCCCGGGGCCGGCACCCCGTTATTGTTTCAGCATCTCTTCGAGAGTCGCCTTCAGGTCCGTGATCTTGTAGGGCTTGGTGAGCCGTGCTGAGAACCCGTACTCGGCATACGCAGTGACTGCAGGGTCATTTGCATACCCGCTGGAGACGATCGCCTTCACTGCAGGATCGTATTCCCGGAGCTTCTGCATCGCCTCCTTCCCACCCATGCCTTCCGGGACGGATAGATCGAGGATGACCGCATCGAACGGAACACCGGCTTCCTTCTCGTGCCGGTACAACTCGATTGCTGCTGCCCCATCCTGGGCAAACATGACATCATAGCCAAGGAACGTGAGGACTTCATTTGTCACGTCAAGAATAATCTGCTCATCGTCCATCAGCAGTATCTTTGCCCTGCCAGCCATGGTCACCCCGTATAGTTCCTTATTGATCTACCTGATATAAAGCGATAGGGGATACCATGCGGTTCTTCGTTCTCCAGTTCCCGGTCTTCAGGGACGTGCGACATGCAGGTTCGCCGGCACAGGTTCCCGCACAACGGAGAGGGAAAGAAAACAGGAAGGAGGACAGGTCCGCTATTTTTTCAGTGCCCGGAGACGGGCAGCTTCTGCCGTGTCTTCCACCCGGAGGAGGAACGTACCGTGGCAGGGCTTCGTGTACGGGAAGATGACAAAATCGTTATCAAGCCCGATGGCAATCGGGGGCAGGCCGATGACGTGGACATCGAAGACTTTGAAGCCGGGCTGGACGTCAATCGATTCTTTGAAATGACTCCGGATATAATCGCGTGACTCCTTGAACGTCGCGTCCCGGAGGACGATCTCGTAATTCATCGATTCTACGCAGCCCATGGTGCCACCTCGTCGAGTGCCTTCTTTAAGGGCAGGGGGTTGTGGACGGCTTTTGCCGCAACCACCGTGCAGGGGAAATCAATCTTCTTTGCCTGCTCCTCGAAATGTTCGCCATACACCAGGGCGTACAGCTTTGCTTTCGAGATTGCGCCCATCGTTGCCGCATAACTGACACCGGCATCGTTGTGGACAAAGACAAAGCAGAGGTCGAACGTCCGTTTCCCGTCCGTGATGAGGCCGATGGCCCGGTCAAGGTCGATGACCTCGCCGAGATAATGCCGGTCCTGGTCGGCAACCACAAGAAGGGTGTTTGCCGCTTTATTGCCGGCAACAACGGGAGTTATGCCGGCCTTCTTCAGCCGGTTCATCAGGTAGAGCGCGATGCTGGCCTGAACCGGCACCTGCGGGCACCCGAGTACAAGGAGGGCGGTCTTTGGCTGCGGTGTCTGTCCTTCTGCCACGGTCAATCAGTCCCGGACTACTGTATTTTTGTTGCCCGTCCATGGGAAATAAGCTTGTGTATTCCGGACCCCGCTCAGGCATCCGCCAGCAGGCGATTTAGTCCCGCGTCTCTTCCTGCACCCATGCGAGGTAGGGCGGGTGTCCCGCGATGACCGGCAGGACAATGATCTCGGGAACCTCGTACGGGTGCATGCTTTTTAATTCCCGTATGACCGCATCCGCAAGGCTCTTTTTTGTCTTCATGATAAGCAGGTGTTCCCGGTCATCGCATGCCTCCCCCTTCCAGCGGTAGAGCGACCGCACGGGAGTGATACTGACACAGGCAACCAGGTCCTTGTCGAGGAGCCGTTTTGCCAGGTCTTCCGACCGCGAAGGTGGCACCGTTGACCAGATCACGCAGATCCCCGTTGCCGGTTCAATTTGTTGCAGTGTCTCCATGCCGCTGATCTTACTCCTGCAGGATGATAAGCATGGTTCATGAGGGGTGGCAAAACAGGGAGAAGAACCATTCCATGAAGGGCGTTAAATTCTATAGCGCCCAGCGCCAAGTTACTGGGTACCTATGTACGCATCACGCATGAGCAATCTCCCGCCGTACCTTTTTGCACGGATCGACGCGATGAAAGCCGAACAACGGAAGAAAGGTGCTGATCTCATCGACCTTGGTGTCGGCGACCCGGACCTTGCCACGCCGCCCCACATCGTAGAAGCCCTCATTGCGGCAGCAAAGGACCCAAAGAACCACCACTACCCCGACTATGCCGGGATGCCGGCCTACCGGAGCGCCGTTGCCGGCTGGTACAAAAAGCGGTTCGGTGTCACGCTCGATGCTGACAAAGAAGTCGTTGCCCTGATGGGCTCCAAGGACGGCATCGCCCATATCGCCGAGGCGTTTGTCAACCCCGGCGACTACGTTCTTGCCCCAAGCCCCGGCTACCCGGTATACCGGACCGGCACCCTCTTTGCCGAAGGCAAGGTGCACGACCTGCCGCTCCTGCGGGAGAATAATTTCCTTCCCGTCCTCTCCGCTATCCCGAAGAACGTGGCAAAGGCCGCGAGGATCCTGTACATCAACTACCCGAACAACCCCACCGGCGCCGTTGCCCCGGCAGCGTTCTACAAGGAAGTCGTGGACTTTGCCCGCGACAACGATGTCGTTGTCGTCTCGGACAATGCGTACTCCGAGGTCTCCTTTGACGGGTATAAAGCCCCCTCATTCCTTGAAACGCCCGGTGCCATGGAGGTCGGTATCGAGATGCACTCGCTCTCGAAAACCTACAACATGACCGGCTGGCGGGTCGGCATGGCGGTCGGCAATGCCGATGTCATCGCGGGCCTCGGCCGGGTCAAGACAAACGTGGACTCCGGCGTCTTCGATGCCGTGCAGTATGCCGCCATCACCGCACTCTCCGGCCCGCAGGACTGCGTGAAGGAAGCCTGCTCCATCTACCAGGAGCGCCGCAACGTGCTCTGCGAGGGATTGAAAGACCTCGGCTTCGATGTGCCGGTCCCGAAAGCGACCTTCTATGTCTGGGTCCCGGTAAAGGATTGCATGGAATTCTCCGGCCGGCTCCTGACCGAGGCAGGCATTGTTGCAACGCCGGGCGTTGGCTTCGGTGCAAGCGGGGACGGGTATGTCCGGTTTGCCATCACCCGCCCGGTCGCACGGATCCGGGAAGCGATCGAACGCATGCGGAAGATGCAGCTGTGAACCTCCACCGCCTCTTCACGATCACAAGCGGCCATCCCAATCAGAAGTAGCGGAGGACCTGCCCTGTGCTCTTTCACTATGCGCTGGTCGACGACCTCATCACAAAAGAGGAGTTCGAACAGCGCGTAGAGAAGAAGATCGACGAGTGCGGGGACCTCGTGGACGAGCCGACCGCCGCAATGATGGTGGTTGGCGAGCTGGGCCGGGAGCACGTGAAGATCAAGGGGCTTAGTGCAAAATCCAGCCTTTTTTCTTTTTTCGGGAAAGTTGTTGACAAGACAGAGCCAAAAGAGTTCGACCGGGCGGACGGCGAGAAGGGCTGGGTCGCAACGCTCCTCCTTGGCGACGAAACGGGGACCACCCGTGTCGTACTCTGGGACGAGAAGGCAGGGGCTGCGCTGGATGTCGAGGTTGGCGAAGTCCTCGAAGTCATCGGCCGCCACCCGGGAAAGAGCACCCGCGAGATCTATGCACTGGCGTTACGGAAAGTCAGTATCGAGATCGCTGGCCCGTCAGGAAAAAACGGGAACGGCGGCCTCTCGAACGAGCCGGTCGAGCTCGACGTTCTTTTGATTTTCCGCGGGGAACCCCGCACCTATACCCGTCGCGATGGATCGAACGGGGAGATGGTGGAGGCCCTTGTAGCGGATTCTTTAGGGACCGCACGGCTTGTTGCATGGGCACCGGAACTCCTTCTTGCAGCATCACCGGGGTCCTGCCTCCACATCACCGGCGCAAAGCCGAACCAGCGCGACGAGGCTCGGAGTTACAGCCTGGACGAGAAGAGCACGGTCGTGCCCACAGACCTTGCGGTATCCGTCCCGTTCACCCCGCCGGGTTCGGTGGGGGACCAGGGGATCTATTCCGTTACGGGCGAAGTGAAGCAGGTGCAGCAGCCCCGGTCGTTCACTACGCGAAATGGCACCTCGTCGTGGGTGAAGAACATCGTGATCACCGATGGGAGCGACGACCTGAATGTTGTGCTCTGGGGCGACCATGCGCTCGTCCCGCTGGCCGCCGGAGACCGAATCGAGGTCTTCCATGCCACCGCAAAACCCGGCCGGTTCGGGAATATCGAGCTTGCGGCCGGCCGCGGGAGCGTGGTGAGGGTCCCGGACGACAGGGCACGGCCCCTTGTCTTTACCGGGACCATTATCCCGGGCCCGGGGTGCACCTTCATCGACAATGGCAGCGAGCGCTACCTTATCGAGGCAGACTTCCCTGCCGGGACAGAACTGCGGGTCACCGGCACCGTACAGGGCAGTCGCATCATTCCGGAGGAAATAGTACCAATAGCGATCACACCCGAGACGGTAACAGCGCACATAGCGTCCTTAAAGACAGCCCTGGACGAATGAGCAGCACTTTCACCCCGCGCACGCTGGGGGGTATATACACTAGTCTTTTACATCTTGTTGTGCCATAGGAGTGTAACAAGAAATGGCTGAAGGACCACTCGAAATTGAAGATTTACCGGGCGTTGGCCCGAGCACTGCGGAAAAACTCCGGGAAGCCGGTTACCTCTCGGTCGAGAGCATAGCGACAGCATCGCCTGCCGAGCTCTCCGAGGTCTCGGAGATCTCCGAGTCCACGGCAAAGAAGATCATCAAGGCTGCCCGCGAGGCTGCCGATGTCGGGGGGTTCAAGACCGGCAAGGATATCTTTGAAGCACGCAAGGATGTCCGGAAACTCTCGTTCCGTGTCCCGGAACTGGACACCCTGCTGGGTGGCGGCATGGAGACCCAGGCCATCACCGAAATGTACGGTGAGTTCGGTTCCGGTAAAAGCCAGATCGTCCACCAGATGGCGGTCAACGTGCAGCTCCCGGAAGAGGACGGCGGACTGAACGGCAGTGTCATCTATATCGATACCGAGAATACCTTCCGCCCCGAGCGTATCGAGCAGATGGTGAACGGTCTTGGCCTCGACAATGTTCCGGATGTCCAGGAGTTTCTCGACAATATCCATATCGCCCGTGCCCATACCTCCGACCACCAGATGCTCTTAATCGACAACTCCCGCGAGCTCGCTACCGAGCTCAAGGAGAACGGGAAACCGGTCAAGCTCTTCATCATCGACTCGCTCACGGCCCACTTCCGTGCCGAGTATGCCGGCCGGGGCACACTTGCAGCCCGCCAGCAGAAACTGAACCGGCACATGCACGAGCTCTTCAAGCTCATCGATGAGCACAATGCCGTGGGCCTCGTGACAAACCAGGTCATGTCCAACCCGGCAGTCTTCTTTGGCGACCCGACAAAACCCATCGGTGGCAACATAGTCGGGCACACGGCAACCTTCCGTCTCTACTTACGAAAGAGCAAGGGAGGAAAACGCATTGCACGTCTCGTGGACAGCCCCAACCTTCCTGAAGGCGAAGCGCCGTTCATGGTCGAAGAGGCAGGTCTCAAGTCGTGCTGATATCTCCCGGAATACCGGGAACAATTCTTTTTTCCAATCGAGAGTGTTTAATTCCGGGCCGGCAGAGAGTACATCGTGTTAAAAGCGCTCGTGACCGATATCGACGGGACGATCACAACCCCCGACCGCAGGATCCATACCGGGGCAATCGAGACAATCCGTTCGCTCGTGGACAATGGGGTGGAGGTGGTGCTGGCAAGCGGGAACGCCTCCTGCCTCATGGACGCCCTCTGCAAGATGATCGGGACAAAAGGAACGTTTATTGCCGAGAACGGGGGCGTATACCGGCTCGGCTTCACCGGCACGCCCCGTATTATCGGGGACCAGACCGCCGTAAGAATTGCGCTTGAGGCCATCCAGGGCCATTTTTCCCGGCAGGGAACTGAACTGAACCTGTATAGTCCCACGTACCGGTTTGCCGACCTCGCGTTTGCCCGGACCGTCCCGGTTGAAGAGGTCCGGGAGGTCTTACAGGATCACCCGGTCCAGGTGATCGATACCGGGTTTGCCATCCACCTCCAGACCCCGGGGATCAACAAGGGGACGACCCTTGTCATGCTTGCAGAGGCGTTGGGCCTGAAGCCGGAGGACTTCCTTGCAATCGGGGATTCCGTGAACGATACCCGGATGATCCAGGTTGCCGGCATTGGCATTGCGGTTGCAAATGCCCATCCCGACACAAAAGCGGCAGCGGATTATGTCACAACAGAGCCGTACGGCAAGGGGTTTGTCGAAGGCGTAAAAAAGTATTCTTCTTATTTCCGGGCAAGGTAGCGGTCGACGACGATATAGTCCTTGATGTCCTTGACAGCTTCAAAGGAGACCTTTAAGATCTTGTCGTCTTCCATGTCATAGTTCGAGGTATCGAAACTGGCGTCCGGGTGGACGAGCATCTCGAGAACCTGGCCGGAGTCAAAGTCAACCCGGAGGTTCTTTAAGGTACCGACGACCTTCCCGTCGTTGCTCATTACTTTTTTTCTCGACAGGCTGCGGGCAAATACACGAGTCATAAAAAAATTGACGATGTATAAATATTTAAATTGTTCTGAATTGGCGGAAAAATGAGTTTTTTTTTTAAAAGAGCAGAAAAATTCGTTATTTGAACATTTCTGCGGCCATTCTGATATCGGTACCCCGGAGGGTTTTCCGGCCGGCATGGTCCGCCATCTTTTTTGCTTCTTTTGCAAGAAACGCCCCGTGTTCTTCCATCAGGCTTGCAAGGGTCTCGGTGGCATCCGCGCTGACCCGGTCGGCACCGGCTTTCTTGATGATCCGTTCAACTGCTGCTTGGGATATCTCTGTCATGGTACACTGATTCCTCCCATAAAAAATTGCGGGGAATATGTAAAGATATTGTGATTTAAAGCGACGGGAAGACCCGGATGATATCCGACTGCGTAATGATGCCCACGGGTTTTCCGTCTTCCATGACAATCAGCCTGCCGATCTCGCGTTCCTTGAACTGCCGGATGACTTCGAACAACTTGATGTCAGAAGGTGCCTCAACGACATTCATGGTCATGCAGGCTCCAACCTTTGTGGAGAGCGGGAGCTCCTTCTCGACCGCTTTTGCAATATCGCTCATCGTGATGATCCCGGCGAGTTTTCCATTGTCGACAACCGGTGCTCCATGGATGCGGTGGCGGTTGAAGAGCGAGAGGACATCCATGAAGGAATCGGTGCTCTTCAGCGTGATGAGCGGCGAAGACATATAGTGCTTGATCGACCGCTTCGGGAGCGAGATGATCTCGTTGGTCGAGATGAGGAGGGACTGTTTTGCCTCGTCCTTTCCAAAGACCTCGCCGCGGATCAGGAGCTTGTTGACCGGGGTCGGACCGATCGTGACCTGGTCGCCGATATCGAAGAGCTTTGCGCTCCCGACCAGCTTGATGACCGCGTGGCAGATGTCCGGGTGGCAGAGGGTGGTGAAGTCGACTTCCTGGACATGTGCCCCCCGGATCTCCTCGCCGTTCCTGCTGATCGGGACATCGTAGTCCCCCTCGGCAGTGCTCATGTTGAGTTCCCGGTACGCGGTCTCGGTGGGGATGTAGCCCCCTTTTGGCCCGGGAACGCCATCGACAAGGCCGATGGCCTTTAAGGCCTGCATCTGGTTTCTCACTGTCCCGGGATTCCTCTGGATCATATCGGCAATCTCTTCGCCTTTGATGGAGTGGGACTGCTGGTGATAGAGGGTGATTAAGGTGATGAGGATATCCTTTTGGATCAGGGACAGGTCCATAACGATAATCCGTTTGACGTTCCATAATAAATAGGTAGGCAGGCAGGCTGTGGAATTCGAGAAGATGCCAACGGTGCCCACTGCGGATGAGATCCTTGACCGGAGTTTCCGCCGTGCGGCAAAGAAGATGAAAGAGAAGACCAACAAGGAGCGGGCGAACCAGGAGTTCGTCCGGGCCGTGGGTGCTGCGATCCATGACCGGCTCGTGTATATCATCCGGGGATTTCCCGAGTTCGAGAAGATCCATCCGTTTTACCGTGACCTTGCGGAGATCCTGTACGGGATCGACAACATCAAGCAGTCGCTTGGGGCTGTAGGCTGGGCGGCAAAGCACACCAAGATGGTGGGAAACCAGCTGGCGTTCCAGTCCCGAAAGGCAGAGGACACGCTGGTTGTAAGGAAGCGGGCCGTGGCCCGGCTTGCCTCGATGGTCCACCAGATCGACAAGGACCTGCACTTTTTAAACGACGTACGGAACGTGCTGCGGACCCTTCCCAATATCGAGGAGGGCTTTACGATCGTCATTGCCGGGTACCCGAACGTGGGAAAGTCCTCGTTCATCCGGCGCGTCTCTTCCGCTGACCCGGAAGTGGCCTCGTACCCGTTCACCACGAAGGGGATCATCGTGGGCCACCGCGAGATGGGCCGCGAGCGGATCCAGTTCGTGGACACCCCCGGGATCCTTGACCGCCCGGTAGAGGAGCGGAACGCGATCGAGAAACAGGCGCTCTCCGCGATCATGAACGTGGCGGATGTCATCCTCTTCATCACCGATCCTTCCGAGCACTGCGGGTACCCGATGAGCGTGCAGCTGAGCCTCCTTGACGAAGTGAAGGGCATGGTCAGCGTCCCGGTCATTGTTGTTGCAAACAAGTCGGACCTCACGGTTGTCGAGGGGTACATCACAATGTCAACCGCAGTGGGGACGGGTGTCGATACTGTGCTAGCAGAACTCCTCGTGCACAAGCCGGAGCCGGAAGCAAGGAGGAGGTCGGAGGATATCCGGTCTGCCCTCCCGCAGGAGCCGGAAGAGGCGGAGTCGTATACGGATGAAGGAATGCTCGGGGCGGATAAACCACGGCGGAAGCGGGTGCGCAGGCCGCGGAAGCCGAGGACGAAGACGGGGAACGAGTAAGGGGGCCGGATCCACCCCCTCCCGGTTCCTTCGGCCGGGCTCATGTCCGGATTATTCCTCTTTTTTCGATTCAAAAGGCACCAATTAGGTCATTTTTGGAGCCTGAAATGACACCCCAATACAAAAAATAACGCCAATTCACCATCCTTTCCAAAAACGTACCCTGTAATTCGCCAAAAAACGCGACTTCCCAAAAACCCGTTTTTCAAAATGGGCTCCGATCCGAAAAATAAGGCCAAATCAAAGAGATAGTTTTCTGGCAGGGGGCCCTCGATTATACTTGAAAAAACGGGGAAGCTCCAATCCCATCGGAAATTTTGGATGTGCCATTGTTACTAAGAGAGGATAGAAAGAAAATGGAGATCCTTTGACTTGAGTAAGTGTCTGAAAAGTAATGAACTGCAAAGGTCATTCAATCAGTGGATATCACGGGGTTGTAAGGAAAACCCATCCTATTGCTAAAAATAAAATAAGTATGGCAACCCGAATAAGTCCAAAATCAACTTCAAATTTTTTTATGTGAATATTCCCATCTTGAAAAATAAATTGAGGGGACTTATTCACGTATGTATCTCCAACATATGGAAAAATAAACAATACAGCTGTGAAAATAAGACTGATCCCACAAATTGTCATATTGTTGCTAGATCTTAACAACGATATTAAAAAAAATTGTAAGATAATCACTTCGTAAAAGGTCGCCTGGTGCTGTAAAATAAAACCTTTCCGAATCATAACCCAGAATTCATCTTTTTCTCTCTTTTGAGTGTGTTCTGGCTCAACGTTGTGAAATACTGTTGAGCAGTCCTCTTCTAATTCTGGACGATGTCTTTTTAATGAGTAAAAAATTGGGCAACCATCGATCTTCTTTTTTAATTGGGGGCATTCCCACGGTGTTTGACGCCCTCTCACTGAGTCCATTTTTGAATATATTTTATTGACAATTGCACAGAATTGCGCTCTTAATAAAAAATTATATCTTATGTCTAAAACTGAAACAGCTAATAAAAAAAGCATGGGCGTAAGTTCAATGATCCCGTGAAGAGGGCTTATTGCATTTATTGGTGCAATACTAATTGAAGAAGCGATATTGTCTGACATTTCACCAACTAGAAAAAATTAAACCGATGATTTTCTTGCTGCTTCAAAAATTATAGCAAAAACCATTAGTCCGATACTGCACACAAACATTACATAACTGAACTGGTACATTACAGTAAAAGATATGCCAAACAGTCCAAGTATTCCAAATGCAACATTTGCGAGATCAAAAACCATGGCTTCTTGTCGCCTCGACCTATTTTGATTTAATAAAAGATTTAATCGTTTATTAAGATTATCCTTTATTTTTTTGAGTGTATTCATCCTTTTCAGTATCCTTTACATTCAGTCGCAAGGTCACCTTACTATCTGCCTAGTGTTCCGGCGACGGCCCGGGTATCGTGAACGGACAGACGAACCGGTCCCGCAATACCGGCATGGCACCGCCGACCACGGACTGGTCCGGTCCCGGGGTATCTCCCCGGATACGCCGGGCGCCAGGATTGTCCGGCCGGGGCATGGATGGAATCTCTGCGATCCGGTCATGGGTGACGATGAAGAAGTGCCACATCCCGTTCTGCGACCGGACCCAGAGTTCGCAGGCAAGGCCGGGCGTTGCCGGGACGCTCCGCAGTTTCCGGATCTCCTGGTCGCACGCCTCGATGATCTCTTCGATCGACTTCAGTTCGAACCTTGTGCGTTTCACCCGGACATAGACAATGAGGAGTGCAAGATGGATGGCAAAATCGTACAGGAGCCCCCGGCCGTTTGTGTTCTCGCAGAGCTCGCCCTGGCGCTTCGCGATGGTCTTTGCCTCACCCAAAGTTTTGTGGGGCGGGCGACCCTTGGTCATGAGGGTATACCTCCCTTCGTGCACGCCACTTTCCGGCAACCTGATGGAGGCACAGGCAGGGCACGCGGCATTTGTCCGGGCATCAGCTCGCGGGGCAGGGTCTTTGTCCGGATCGAGACGCTGTAGTGATGGTGCTCGGTCCGCTTGACGCTGATCCGGTAGATCCGGTCGCCCATCTTTTTGATCTTCCCTTTTATTTTTGCGGGGATGAGGTAGAGCGGGATCCCGGTCTCTTCGTTCAAGCGTATACGCTCCATCACGACCACCGCCGCTGCGGGAATTTTCCGATTGTCCGCTCGAAGCCGGCCAGCTTGTTCCGGAGCCGGCCGGGTATCTCTCCGGACCAGCTGTCGTCCTGCACGAGAAGGCCACCGGGATGTGGCAGTTCCCCCACGGACCCGGTCATTGCGGGGCCCCCGCAGCATCGGAGTGTTCTTTCCGGTTCTCCACGGGAAGATCCGCTTCGATATCCTCCATGCGGTACTGGAGATCGATCATCCTCCGCAGGAGTTCCTCGTTCATCCGGTCCTGCCGTTCCATAAAGGAACAGACAAGATTTCGTAAGGCAGCCTCGAATTTTACATACGGGATCTCGGGATCGCGTTCGTTCAGAAGAGCCAGGGTCTGTCTCCGCATCGGCCCCTTTGGAGCGGGGGCGGCCCCGATGTGCTGACCGCGGAGGCCGGTCCGGCGTTCCACGGAATGCGGAGTAGTTGTTGCAGGAGCTGTACAGGGTTTGTGATTGTTCGATACCATCCTATCACCTCACAGGTGTGGTTGCTGTTCTTCGTTCGTTACCGCGAAGTCACACCATCCCCGTGAGATGATTCCGAAATACTCCCGTTAACCCTATAAACCGTGAGTATCCGGCCGTTCCTTTTTTTGAACGAGCATGGAATCATCCGGGAGATGGCGCTCCTTCTGTCACATCCATCATTTCCGGCTGTCCTCTCACTGCACACACACGCCCCGGAGGGGGCGCGGTTGTGCAGGTGAGTGAAAAATTCTTTGATATTTTTTATTAAATATTCTGACAATAGTATTGGTTTGTTGCTCTAACTTCCGGGTTACATGCTTCGTGACGTTACGACGCGAAATGCGCCCGGATTACCGGAATATATTTTTTATTTTAGATATTTTTCCGCCCTGAATTCAGCGCTTATCCGGCCCCGCAACCAAAATGGTTTTAATGGTATAATAATAACAGGATGAATCGATCCAGAAGGAAGTGAATCATGATCGAAAAGACAATCCACCTGCTTACGGACAAAGAGGAGGAATTCGTCAGCCTCCTTGTCAGGGTCGGGATAAAGCAGACCATCGCAAAGACGCTCGTGCTTCTTGCGAGACTGAAGACAGCAACAAGCCGTGACATCGAGCACGGGGCCGACCTCCGCCAGCCTGAGGTGAGTGTTGCGATGAAGTACCTTGAAGGGAAAGGATGGATCGGATGCAAGGAGACCCTTGCCTCCACCAAGGGACGCCCGATAAAGATCTGGACCCTGAAGATTCCTGTCCGGAACATCCTGGACACCATCACCAGGGAGAAGCAGGACGAGCTGAAGGCGCGGCTGGAGATGATCGGGAGGGTCCGGAGTTTTGTATAACCAGCCGGGATAATTTTCTGATACTCAATTTTTTTTACTATGGTGAAAGGCGGTCAACCCATCCGTTATCGCTGATGAAATGGCGGATTGTCACGAGCGATTAAGCTCATGGTAAAGGCTGGAGATCGCAGTCATAGTCTTATGGCCCTTGTCCGTGATGATATAGTCTCCCCGCTCGTGGCGCTGGAGAATCAGCCCGGCTTCAGTAAGTTTACGGATATGGAAGAGGAGATTGCCGCCCCGGAGGCCGGTCATCTCGGAAATGTCGGAAAATGTCCGCGTCTGGATCATTAGGGATGTTAAAATCTGGAACCGCTGGGGATTGGCAACCGGTTCGAGGACTTCCTTCACTACCGATTCGTTTGCAACCGTCACATTGTCTCCGGATTGTTCGCCGGTTTTCTGATAAATCCCCAGCGACTGCATCAGGTCCACCTGCTTCTCAAAGAGCCGGTGGACTTCGGAAAAACAGGTGTCGCACCGGTTGAATGGTCCTTTGGCCCGCATGGCTTCCATCTGCTCGCGGTAGGACCTGATGATCTCTTCGGACACCTGCCCATCCCGGATGTGGCGTGAAGTATTCTGGAGGAAATCCATGAAGACTTCGTAGCATTTATCATGCATCTTACAACCGCCGACCATGTGAGCGGAGAGATCCTGCTTTGCATTCTCTACCTGGTGATCGGAGAAGAGCCCGGCATAATTTTTCTTCAGGTCCGAGAGTACGCCTTCCACGTGCTGCTGGTTGGCCCGTTCAATGAACCGCTTCAGGTCGGTCCGAAGGCCCGTAATCTCCGTCTTCAGTTCGCGTATCTCGGTCAGTGTCCCCAGTGCCGCTCCCATAATTACCTCTCCCGGTTATCAGCAGCCCTACATGAACGCGAGGGTCATTTTTCTGTACCGGAATTGTTTGTATATTTTAATGACGCTCAAGTATATATTTCTAACAACCCGACCAATGACCGGTGAAAGAAATGCCGACATGGAAGTACACGGACAAAGATGTCACGAAGGCAAAGGCTGAAGAATCCTTAAAAGCGGTCAAGGGCGCCTGCTTCGGGTGCAGCACGCACAGCCAGGACTGCCCGATTGCAGGAGCGGCCGGTGCGATCTCGGAGATGCTCGGGTGTGAGACCCTGTCAGTGAGGGAACAGATCCACGGGCAGATCAGTGGTGCGCTGAAAGGTGCAAAGTTTCCGGTGAAGACCCCAAAGGATCTCATCGCCGCGTTCCCGAACGGTGCTGACACGACCTGCCAGGTCGGGGACCTGAAGATGACCGCCGGGGAAGCAGGAAAACTCCTGAAGGCTTCGGACTTCCCCTTCAAGAATGCAAAGGCTGTCGCCGATGTCATTGTTGACCGGGCGGGACTCTGAATTCTCTCTCTTTTTGTATGGTCCGGATGTACCGGATTATCAAGACAGGTCGGGATGATTTTTCAGAAAAAATAGATGATGGCGTTCATGCCCCGGTTTTCACGATCAGCCCGGCGATCTGTTGAGCCGTTGCCGGGTCCAGCACTTCTGCGAGCACCATCCCGGCGATAGCAACGAACACGGCCCAGAATACCTTCTTTACCTGCTCGTTCTTCCCGAACGTCTCGATTATTGAATCCACGTCCGCCTTCATTGCCCTCCGGATCAATTTTGGCAGGAAGACGAAGAGTGGCAGAAACAGCACGGCAGCCCCGATGAACGCGAGCGTGATCTCCGTCCGCTCCTCAAGAAACATTCCTGCCGGCACTGCAAAGATCCCGGCCAGGAGGGTTGCGAGGCCGACCTCCCCGAACCAGAAGTAATGCCGCTTCTCTGCATAGTTCATCCGCTCGGCCTCTGTCAGTGCAGCTATATCGAAGATGCCGATGACAGAAAGCATCCCGTACCAGACCGCGTGCGTCTCCTCCGGGTCGGCTACGAGGCCGAGGAAAAGGATCGCAACCGGTAGGATCATAAGGATCAGCGGCAGATGGGCGAGAAGAAAAATAAGAGCGAGCAGGAGCCCGGCACCGCAGATCGCAGCCCGGGTCTGCAACTCGTTCTCGAAAATACTCATCACTCCCGGCCGTCGCTCGTGTCTGCTGCGATGGCGAACTCGTAGATCGGGCTGATGTACCCGTGGTTTTCCGGGGAGAAGTCCCGCTTCTTGCCGCGCTGGACGATTTTCCGGCGGGCCGTCCTGATTCGTACCGTGTGGATGCCCGGGGCCCGGGGATAGACCCTGCGGCCGTCGATGTCTGTCATCTTCTGGTAGGGCGGGATCTCGAACCAGTCCGGCCAGAAGCGGACGCCTTTTGGGATGTCCGATCCCCGGAAGAGGTCCTGCAGGCGCATCGGGGACACGTTATCGTAGATGATATCCACGATCAGGTCCGTGTCCTCAAGGTCCGGGTCCAGCTCGAGCTCGTAGAAGATCGGGTTGCGCCGGACTTCATCGAGCGTGAGCGGTGTGTCTTTCGTCAGCGGTTCAAGGCCGGAGAAGGTTCCCCGGTACAGGCCGGTCACGGTTGCGACCGGTGTATTCTCAACAATCATGATATACCTCCTTTATTCGTTCGTGCTCGTCCCTCAGCCGTTTGAACTCCTCCACGATCTCGTCATACCTGCCGATCCGCTGGTGGATCATGAACAGGATGGGATAGAGGGGAAGGACAACGCCGAGGAGGAGCCCGAGAATTTCTGTTTCCATACTGCTGTGGCTCCGTGGAAAAACTGGAAGGTGGATTTGACGCTCTCGGGGCTCCGCCCCGCCGCGTGGGCACCCCCAGAGGCGATGGCGCTGTATTACCTGTTCCACAATTTCTGCGTGGTTCCAGTACGGGTAATTCCAAGGCATCGCCTGCGCCCCCGCCCCCAGGGGGGGCAGGGATGGCGCAAGGGGGGTGTCCGTATCTCTTCCGGTTTTTTCAAGTCAAACCTTCAGGCAGTCGAAGGTCGGCTGACGCCTCCCTTCTCCACCTTCGGGTTCTAAGACCCTCAGGCCAGTGCCGCCACCGAATCCGCCCAGGTCTCGACCCGGGTCCGGATCGCGTCGTCCGAGTACGAGGTGATGCTGACCGATTCGCGGGTGAACGTCACCATGTAGATCTCCCCGCCGGCATCGTGGCACTTCAGGGTCGCCGAGTAGGTCTCTTTCGGCGTGTCGCGGATTGCTGTGCCCCCGTGAGCATTGGCAAGGTCCGTGTTGTTCAGGAGCGCGGTTGCGCCGGCATTGAACCCGGCAATCGTGGTGAACTTCGCTGAGTCCGTGCCAACAGATTTGGCATCGTCGTCCTGGTACACGATCTTTGCCACGTAGGATTCGCGGGTCTTCTCGACCGGTGCGTGGTTGACACCGGCGCTCTCATACGCTGTGCAGGCGAGCGGGTTGTCGGTGATGACCGACTGGATGATCGTGTTGAACGCTGCCACATTCTCTATCGGGGCCGCGAGCTTGCGGACCGCCGATTTCACTACGGTTTTCTGTACGAAATCTGCCATTTTGTGTTTCCTCCTTTTTTTTGTTCTGTTGGTTTTGTTCGAAGGTCGGCGACGCCTCCCTTCTCATCATCGAGGTCAATGACCTCTCTGACCAGGAAGAGGAGAAGAATCCGAAAGGATTCTTCGACCCGTCTCCCGGTTCCAACGACGTTGCAGGAGATCCTCCGGACCTCCTTTCGATTTTGTCCTGTGTCATCGGGGCCCCTTTGACAGCGAAGAATGCTGGTGCATTCTTCTCGTCCACGGGGTTCTGCAGAACCTCTTGGACATACAATAGTAGAACCTGGCAGGCTATCTGCGTGGATGAATAAATTTTGAAAAGCAAAATTGGAGAGATTTGCACGGGATTTTGGAGGATTGGGGCACGGATATTTGGAATTGGTGTGCGCAAAAATGTTAAGGAGATTTAGTTACCTTACGTCGTGGCGCCGGACCAACGCGAGAAGTTAGGAGCGTCATCATCCCAACCGTCAACCAAAGAAAAGCAGCGAGGACGATTGAACATGACCAAGCGTCACCGGCATGCTTCCAATATAATCCGATCTATTGCCGCCATGCTGCAACTATCTGAATCACAATTGTACAAAGCAGTAAAAAAAGAATAAAGGACATTATCTTTGGAATTGTGGTTAACTGGATTCTCTTGGTTTTTTCTCAATAATCACTATGGTAAATCGCGTACCGGCACTGCGATCAAGTTCGATGGTCCCGTTCATCTGGTCCACAAGGGATGTGACCAGCCGCAATCCCAAAGAAGCTGTATTCTGCCAGTCGAGATCGGCTGGTATCCCAATCCCGGTATCCTGATAAATTATAACCAGGCTGTTATCCTTGTGTGAAACACTGACCCTCACCTCCCCGGTTCTCCCTTCTGGAAACGCATACTTAAGGGAATTCGAGATAAGTTCGTTCGTAACCAGGCCAAGTGGAATTGCCGTATCGATATCAACTTTCACATCCGTGATATCGATCTCGAACTTTATTCCCCTCGTTTGCGCATCGTAAAACTGGAAGAGGCCCGTGGAAAGGTACTGGATATAATCTTTGAGATTAATATCCGAGATATTTTCTGATCGATACAACTTTTCATGGACAAGCGCGATTGCCTTTACCCGGTTCTGGCTTTCCCTGATTGCAGCAAGGGTCGACTCATCTTTTACTGACCGAGACTGAAGATTGAGCAGGCTGGCGATAATCTGGAGGTTGTTCTTGACGCGATGATGAATCTCTTTGAGGAGCATCACTTTCTCGTCATAAGATATCCGGAGTTTCTGTTCCACCTCCAGATTGTGGGCAATTTCGTCTTCGAGTTTTTTGTTCGTTATCATGAGATCTTTTGTCCGGTCCTGGACCCGCTGCTCAAGAGCTGAATTCAACGCCCGGATCTCGGACTCCATCATTTTGAAATCCGTGATGTCCTGGTTTATCCCAAATATTTTTATTGCCACCTCATCGTTTCCGCGAATGAGGAAGAATCGGCAGAGGGCAGTCCGGATACTGCCATCCCGGGGGCAAAACCGAAATTCGAAATTTCCACTTTTTTTGAGACCTGCTTCAGACAAGTTTTTTGGCACTAAAAATTCTGCAATCTTCGTTCTGTCCGTGGGGTGAACATATTTCTCGAAATACCTGCTTGCAGGCATCTGGTATCCACCTTCTTCTGCTGCTGTGGTACCATGGAATTCGTAAAAACGATCATCAAACGTGAACATTGCTGACTCGATGTCCAGACTCCAGTTCACCAGGTGAGCGATATCCATCGCTGTCGAGAGCTGGGCTTGTTTTTGCAAAAGTTTTTCCTCTGCTTCCTTCCGATGCTGGATTTGTCGTGTCGTGACCACAAGTCCCCATATGCCTGGCACATCCATACAGTTGATTCCAATCGAATCAACCCAGAGATAACTCCCATCTGGTCTTCGTATGCGGAACTCAGTGGGAATTCCGGGATTTGTCTTATTTTTGACTTCAGTAAAATCATGACGTACTCGTTCACGGTCGTCCGGATGTATGTAGTCCCACGTATTTTTCCCAACAAAGAACCCGGCCGGGTAGCCAAGGATGCGTTCAGCAGACGGGGATTCATAGATGATCGTACCCTTATGATCAAGAATCCGTATAATATCTGAAGAGTTTTGAATGAGCGCATGGAACCGGATTTCAGTTGCGTCCAGGGCCTCTTTTGTATTTTTACTTTCCGTGATATCGATTACCATGCCTGTTACGGTTGCCGCGGATCCATCGCTGTGGCGGAGGGTGATACCGCCGATATCCCGGAACCAACGGTAGTCCCCGTCAGCAGTTTGGATGCGGTAATCGGCGTGGTATCGCATATCCCTCCCTTCCAGGTGATTTCTCATGGCCTGCATAACAGGTTCGTAATCATCAGGGTGAACCAGTTTGGTAAAATCCGAATAATGCCGGAACTTTTCTGGAGCGAATCCGATCATGCCTGCTTTGCGTGAATCGAATCTGACGCTGCCATCCGGAAGATCCATCTCCCACCACGCAAGATTTCCCAGTTCCATGGCAGAATTCATGCGGGCTTCATATGCTCGTCTGCTTTCTTCGGCAACCTTCCGGTCAGTAATATCAATACAAACTCCACTCATGCGGAGTGGTTCACCCGATTTATTGTAGGTAGTGCTGCCGCCAGCTCCGATCCAGCGGACTTTTCCCCCGGGAAGGATGATCCGGTATTCGTTCCAGAGATAGGTGCGGCTTTTCACTGCTGCATCGAGTTTTGCCATTGCTGCGTCCCGGTCATCCGGGTGGAGGACGGAAAGCCATGAATCGAACGACGCCTTTGTCCCCGGTGGCATACCAAACAGGTCTAAGAACTCTGGCGACCAGGTAAGATTACCCGTGGGGAAATCCCAGTCCCAGGTTCCTGCATACGCTGCTTTCAGTGCAATACCCTGCGATTCACGGACCGCACGGAGGGCATCCTCCGCCGTTTTCTGTTCCGTGATATCGCGGCACCCCCCATAGAGAACATGTTGATCCGGCTGTGCAGGATCTGCGATGCATTCTGTAAAGCAGAGGATCCACCGCACATCATTGTTTTTCGTACGGATCCGAAGTTCGCATTGTGATGCCATCCCCGGGAGCAGCCCGCCAAACTTTTCGTCAAAGATCGGCAAATCCTCCTCCACGACCATGCATCGCCAGCAGCCCATTCTGATGATTTCTTCTGCGGTGAAATGGGTTGTTTTTTCAACCGCTCCGGTCATCCAGTCGAGGGTAAAGTCACTCACGGCAGATCTCCTGCAGGAGAACGCAAAATCCATCATCAGAGCGGAGATCCGGCGGAAACGGGTCTCTGCCTCGATGAGGGCAGCTTCCTCCTGTTTACGCACGGTGATGTCCCGAATGACTTCGATAGCTCCGGTCAGTTCACCTGCGGAATTATAGAGTGGTGCAGCGGTTCCCCAGAGATACGCACCTTTGCCGTTAAAGATCATCGGTACAAATGTTTCAGAGGTGATTGATCTGCCGGTATGCTGGATAGTTGAATACTTCTTTTCGGTTGCAGGATCGTCCTGCAAAACCAGATTAATCAGGATCGGCCGGCGTTCTCCATAGAACGGGATACTGTATGCATAATCGCCTTTCCCCATCATCTCGCCAGCGGGGACTCCGGTCATCTGTTCAAGGGCTTTATTCCAGGCGATTACCCGACCCTCGTTATCAATTGCAACGATAGCATCCGGCAGGAAGCTGATGATATCTTCAAGGCGCTGTTCTGAGTCCCGGAGAGCAACCTCTTCCAGTCTGAGTTCGCGAAAGAGCAGGTCGTACGGTCGCTTCAGACTCACAACGATAAAGGCCCGGTAAAAAAAGTATACCGAGATAACCCGGAAAATATGCCCGAGCATGTTCATGAAGCCATATACTGAGATATAGGACGTGAACGCGAGCTCTCCGAGAATAAGGAAGATCTGTGCAACGATAAGGAGCTGCCAGACATCCGGTTCAAATGCCGCTCTCTTGCGGTAAATCATTGCTACCGTTGCAATGAGAATGAGGGAGATGAGGTATTCGCTGTATATTTTAAACGGGGTCAGTCCGCTTCCCTCAACAAAGCAGGGGGGAAAAACGTTCCAGATGAAGATGCTTGCGAGGAGGAGGCCGGCAAATACCGTGCAACCGGTTATAATGAGGGGGATTTCATACGTGCGATTTTTTGTAAGACTCCTGCCAATGAACAGTGTGGCGATGAAGAATGTGATGCTCTGGAAATAACGAGCTGCAATCCAGAGCTGGGTGGGAAGATCGGCGCCGGCACCAGGGAATACACCCATCCCCTTGAATGCGAGCGTATGGAGGAGATCGATACCCCCGATGAACAACAGAGAAATTCCCACTATTAAGAAAAAAGGGCTGGAGATAGTATGGCGTGTGTTCCAGATAATGATAAAAACCGTAAGCGCAATCCCGATCCCAACGAGCTCGACGATACTATGGAAAAGAAGGTAATTTTGCAGGCTTATCAGGATCAGAATCGCAAGTGCCGCAATTCCGGCAATACCCTTAACGATGTTAATTCGTGAAAATGGGGTATTGTGTGTTTGTGGTGACAATGTGTTCATGAACTCCTCTCCCTCTGGATACTTGTTGCACGCGTTCGGCAGACCAGAATGTTTTTTGTAAAGACATGCAAGCCCTCTCTGATCTTTTGATTACGGAACCCTGCTCCCACATCTGAAACAATCCTTATACACAGAAATTCAGCCCGATGAATTGGACTTTCGTGGAAAAAAGAGCGTTTTGCGGTGTGTGGGGTGGACAAGGAAAAATCAGGAGCCCGCGACACGAATGATGTCACCAGACTATCCGGAATCAAGGGGGGCGTTCTTTGTTTTGTTAAAAAAAAGAAAAATTGAGGATCAGATCTTGATGGTTTTAAAAGATCCCTGACCTGCATTAGTAACATTCATCGGTTATCATTATACTATTTAAATGTTGTTCAGGCTCTCCCTTTTTTGATAGATTCAGTACTGCGAGAAGCTCGTAACCCTTTTTCAGCAAATGAGTGGGGAGCTAAGAATATCTTCTGTCCTCACTACACGTTTCTGACGATTACGGTATGATCGCGCCATCTCATCGGGCTAAACCCGCCACGTCCCCCCGGTCGCCCCGGTGTCCGCCCGGGTCCGCGGGATCCCGCACCCTGTCCGGAAAATTCAGTGACGTGTAAATCAAGAGAGATGAGACACAACTGCATTTTGCGTATCAAGGGGGCCCCTTTGAGATATCCCTATGGGTGATGGAAAGGGACAGGTCTGGATGAATAAATATTGAGAAGCCGAAATGGACGAATTTACACGAGATTGAGGGGGAATGGGGCGCAGTATGACGGGACGAGGTCGGTTAAGGGTAATATGTCGTCATCACAAAGCGGGGGGTGCCCACGCGGGGGGGCAGAGCGCAACCGGAGCCTAAAAGAGCCTCAATAATTTTCAATGATTCCGCCTGTAAACTACCTGGATCAAAGTAACAAAAATCACAATTGAATGATATTCGAGATGCAATTTCCATCGCCCGTGTGTGAACTGCGGTTCGTGCCCGTTTCTCCAGAGCCAAAAAAAGGTTCCCCTTGTCAGACCCGCACAAACGAGCCCAGTTCATCGGCAGTCATACCGGTAACGGATCCCGATGGCCCGGTGGTGAACATCACGATCTCGGCCGGGTCGTCCGGGTTGGCAAACGAGAGAAGCCAGGTGTCGTCCGTCCAGTGCGAAAGGTTCCCCGGGTACCTGCCCGGGCCGACCACAAACGTCATGTTCCGGTCATCCGCACCCGGGGTAATCTGCAGGATACCATACAAGTCACTCCGGTAGTTCCCCGCGATGGCGGAGGGGGAGATTGTTGCCGGGCCGGGGATCACGGGACGTTCCGGGGGAGCAACCATCTCGTTGATCTTAATCTGGGCGGCTTTGACCCGGGCCTGCATGTCGACATCGCTCTTCCCGATATACCGCTCCAAAAATTCAGCCTCAACCGCCTCGGGGAACTGGGTCATGTGCTTGTTTGCAATGATCACAATCCCGATGTTTTGTTCCGGGACGAAGACGACAAGGGAACGGACGCCATCCAGTCCTCCATTCTTCTCGACAACCCGCCGGCCAAGGAAGGTGAATGAATTACAGCCAAGACCGTTGGCGTTCAGGATGTACCGGTCCTGCGGACGGTCCGGCGTACCGGTGACAAAACTTGGTGCGTTGATGGCATCCACCGTCTCCGGTGAAAGGATCCGTACTCCGTCGATAGAACCACGGTTCAGCATCATCCGCATGAACTGCGTCATGTCGCGGCCGGTCGAGACTACCTGCCCGGCCGCAGGCAGGGGATCGATCTCGTGGGGGATAATTTCCAGAACGCCGGCAGTATCCCAGTGGCCGGTGTACCGGTTTTCGTCAAGGTACAGGGTCTCGTAGTGTGCCCCCGAGCGGGTCATGTTCAGAGGGCGGATGATGCGTGCGTCGGTTGAGTCCTCCCAGCTCCGGTTGTCCGCTGCAGCCACAACTTCTCCGGCTATGAAAAACGCTGCATTGGAGTACTGGTTCTTTTCCCGGAAACCTGCGCCGGGCTCAAGATACCGCATCTTCGCGAGCATCTCCTCATTCGAGTACCCCACCCGGCCCAGCAAGCCGCCGTCGTATGGCTTGAGCCCCGCCCGGTGGGTGAGCAGGTCGCGGAGTGTTGCATGCTCGCCGGCATACGTATCCTTCAACGCAAAACCCTTAACGTACGTGACAACGGGAGTGTCCCAGTCAAGTTTTCCCTCATCAACAAGCGTCCCGATCCCGGTCGCAGTGATATACTTGGATATCGAGGCTACCTGGAAGCGGGTATCCGGGTCTACCTTCTCCGGTTTTCCCATCTCCCGGACGCCGAATCCTTTCAGGTACACCACGGTATCGTTCTCGACAATCCCGACAACGGCTCCCGGTACCTGGTATTCCGCCATTTTGCCTTTGACAACGTCATCAAAGCCGTTGAGTTTGTCCGTTTTCGCCGGGGCGGTTGAACCAGTACAACCGGCACACCATATCATGCCGATCACAAGGAAGCATGAAAGGATGAGGAATGCATAACGCAGGGAAGAACTGCTCATGAAACAGGGAATTGAATTCCATAGAGAAAAGACTTCGGATTAGATAATGGGCGGCTGATTTTTTTGCATTGTGGAATAATCAAACGATAGCTTAACTACACCGGAAAACCGTGGGGGACTGGGACTACAGGAGGGCGCGATGCGAGGGAATTGGTGTGCGCAAAAATGTTAAGGAGATTTGAGTAATGTCGGGGATTTACAGAAGAGCCGGGATATCCTGTGTCGGGATCGTGTCGGGTATCGAACAGGTAACGCAGAAATAATGATTAATCCAGGCCCATCAGGTCCCGGATAAGCGCCGCGATCGCGAGCCGGTGGTCTTCCCCGACCGTTCCTATCCGGTGACGGAACCTCTCCCGGTCCAGGGAGACCAGCTGAAAGATGAGGGCGATACTCTCGGTATCGAGACCGTTCTGTGCATCGGGAGAGACTGCGTGCGTATGCGAGAACCGTGCGGTGCTTACGTTGCTTGTCAGCGGGACGATCATGACAAGACCGTTGGCGCTTCCGAAAATGATCGCCGGCCGTATCCCCTGCTGCTCGTGTCCTTTTCCATCGGTGAGATCCACGAGCCAGATGTCGCCGCTCTTCATCCGGTCAGTGCTCCAGCGATTTGAGTGATGCTCTCTGCCAGATCCCCGTCTCCTTTTTCAGTTCTTCGAGATCCTTTGGAGTCGGCGTGTACAGGAACTCCTTTGCCTTTGAAACGCCGAGGGCGATCTGCGCCTCGGAATAGAATGGCTTGAGCTCTTTGACCTGCCTCAGTGCTTCGAGCGGACTGCTCTGGTGCCGAAGCGTATAGAACCCGTAGGTTGCTCCCACTTCAAGCGGAACGGGTTTGAGGCCGAAGATCCTGCCGAGATCCGCGGCGATCGTTTTCTCGGCTGCGTTCAGTCGTGTGCCGGTCGTGAGGTTCTCGAACTCCTGCGTATGAGCGAACAAATCTTTCGTCAGGTCCGGTGAGTACGGGCCGCGGACGTACAGGCTGCATGGATACCCGAGATCGACGCCTTTGAGCTCCAGCAGGCAGACGAGTTTCTGGGCGATGAGCCGGTCATCGAACTGCGCGATATCGGGTGCAAAGCCGAGTTCCTTATAGAATGCAATAACTTTTTTCCGTTTTTCCATAATCATGCCCCGCAATGAAGGAACCTGCACAGCCAGGCCCGGATCCTTTCCCATTCGTCCAGTCCCTCGGGCGTGATGGTATAGAGTTCGAGCTCTTTTCCTTCGGATACGATCTTTTCCGACACAAGGTATCCCATCTCTTTTAAGACATTCAGGTTGGCATACAGCACGCCGTCGCTGATGTCGAGCGCCGCCCGGAGTTCGCGATAGGTTGCCCCATCGGGCCCGAGCACCGAGAGGCTCGATAACAGTTTCAGCCGCACGAGCGAGAAGACTTTCGCGTTGAGCCCCCCGGATTCATCGAGGATAGCGAGGATATCGTTTGGCACCAGGTTCCACTCCCGTGTTCTCTTCATACCGGTCGGCGGCCCGGGTTATTTACTTTGTTATTTACTTAAAGTTTAAAGTGAGAGGGCGGAGGGCAAGTGGTGATGAGGAGGGTGGCGGGGCGCGACGGTGAAGAATGAGTGCGCGCAAAAATGTGAAGTGAATTTGATTACCTTACATCATGCAACGGAGTAGCGTGACAAGCCCGGGGCGTCTTTGTACTGACAGCCCCGGAAGAAATAATCACCGCAATCTGCCGTTTTTTAGAGATTTTCAATAAGTCCCTTGATTACACCACGATATCGTTCTGCATCAATCCCTAAATGACGAGCAGCGTTTTTGGAAACTTCATCCGTAATTGCAGCGAAACCGGCTCTGCATTCCTGCGGATATTGGCTGTGAATCTCGTCCAGGAGTTTCCGATACGGTAGTGACGAATGCCAGAGGATCGCATAGATATCACAAGCATCCTTTGTCAGCTTGTCATCCTTTGTCCGGTTCTGGATCGATACCAGTTTCGTGGCTAACAACATAACCGGAGGCGGAATCCGTAATTCAACTCCGTCCACAGTGACTGTCACGCCAGTACGTTCTTTGAATACTCTCCGAATTACCGGTTCATCCAGGACATTAAAACCAAAGACATCCTTTTGTTTCGGATGGATAGTGTCAACCATTACGTCAATGTATAAATAAAATAAGTCGTACATTCCGATTTTTTGCGCAACTTCTTTTGTCACTACTTCCCCGGTATCTTTTTTTATTATCTTGCAATAGCGAAAAGAACCATCAGGGGAATAACCGATTTTCTGGATAACGTCAAGTGCTTTGGAAAAGGTACAGGTCTTCAGATCCGACTCACTGCATTCAGGATCCACCTGAAAGCATACGTCGATATCCCGTGATCCTAAATACCCGGCTCCATGTTCATTTTCGAACGATGCATTTACCGTTACGTACACTCCCCAGCCACCAATAAGTACAAAAGGCTCGGGGAGTTGTGCAACAATTTCCTTTAGTGCCGTAAGAGCTGATTCGTATTCAACTCTGTCGTATAATTGTTCAGGCATGGTAAATCATTTTCATGAGGCGTTCCCCTGCCTCCCCGCACTCAGCACCCTCTCTGATTAAATCTACAATGAGCTGCTGGGGTGACACGACCGGCCAGTCATCGACGCTATGTTTCTCAAAAAAGACATGATGATCGGAACACAAAATTTTCACATTCCCTTTTCCCAGATACCCTGAACCCGACAGATACTTATCCCATTTTTCGAACTCATAGTCCCTGATGTACAGTTCATAATATCTCGGGAACAAATATCCCCCGACAAGATTTTCTGCAAAATACCCGGTAAATGCATACTCCATTTTAGCGTTCTTCAAAATCTCTTTAGGATTCTGGATATTGTATTCCCTGAGGTAATTCGGACCCCGGTGATCGGCCCAGTAGTGGAATAATTTTTTGATCTCTGCAACCTGGCGATCCTTGAGCATTCCTCCTCGTTCCAAATCGCCTAAAAGTGTATGGACGTACGGATAACTGACCCCTGCCAACTTTGCGATTTTATACCCGGAGGGTTTCTGTATTTTCCTGCTCAGTAAAACCCTGTAAACCCGCTCCTGCTTACTTCCAAAATACTGAAATATATTTTTGTCTTGCATGTTTCCTTCTTCTCTTACACAATATATCGTAATTTTTTATTCCACTTAAATTTAACCTATATATCGTAATTTTCCCTTTTACTTAAATCTAACCTATATACCGGAGCGCGGGTGGGCGGGAGACACCCCCTCCCGGTTCCCCCGGCCCCACTCTTCCCCAAAACCCTTCCTCCAAATCGATTCAAAAGGCACCAATTAGGCCATTTTTGGAGCCTGAAATGACACCCCAATACAAAAAATAACGCCAATTCACCACCCGTTCCAAAAACGTACCCTGTAATTCGCCAAAAAACGCGACTTCCCAAAAACCCGTTTTCTAAAATGGGCTCTGATCCGAAAAATACGCCCAAATCAAAGAGATAATTTTTCCAGGGAGAGACACTCCGAAGAGGTCCCCGGGTAACACCCGCGTTCTAAGAAAAAAGACAATGGCCGGGTTAATACCCGCCCATACCCGGGGGCATGCCGCCCATACCACCCATGCCACCGGGGGGCATCCCTCCGGCCGGCCCGGCGGATTTCTGGGCTGCGATGATATCGTCGATGCGGAGGATCATGACGGCTGCCTCTGCGGCGCTTGAGATCGCCTGCGTCTTCACGCGGAGCGGCTCGACAACGCCCGCCTTGAGCATGTCGGCCGGTTTCTTGGCATCTGCGTCGAGCCCCACCGTCTTCTTCCCCTCCTGGTGAGCCGAGCGGAGCGCAACAAGGACATTGATCGCATCCGTCCCGGCATTCTCGGCAAGGGTCCGCGGGATGATCTCCACCGCTGCGGCGAACGCCTCGATGGCGAGCTGGGCCCGGCCGCCGACCGTTGCTGCATGCTCGCGGAGCCGGAGCGAGAGCTCGACCTCGGGGGCACCGCCACCGGCAACGACCTTCTTCCCTTCGACAACGACCGATACGACCATCAGGGCATCGTGGATGGCCCGCTCCAGTTCATCGACAACGTGCACCGTGCCGCCCCGGACAACGATCGAGACCGCTTTCGGGTTCTTGCACTTCGAGACATAGATCATGTCGTCGCCCGAGACCTTCTTCTCCTCCACGAGGCCGGCAGACCCGAGGTCATTTTTGGTGATGGCATCAAGGCTCATTACGGTGGTTGCCCCGGTTGCCCGGGCCAGGTTCTCGCTGTCACTCTTCTTGACCCGGCGGACGGCAAAGATGCCGGCCTTTGCCAGGTAGTGCTGGGCAACGTCGTCGATCCCTTTCTGGCAGAAGAGGACAGTTGCACCGCTCTTTACTACCTTGTCCACCATGGCACGCACCATGTGCTCCTCTTCGTCGAGGAACGCTGCGGCCTGCCCGGGGGTGGAGATGTTGATCTTCGCGTTCACTTCGGTCTTCTTGAACTCCAGCGCCGTGTTGAGGATCAGGATCTTTGCATTGGTCACGGACTTTGGCATGGTCGAGTTGACCCGTTCCTTGTCGATGACCATTCCTTCGACGAGGGTCGTGTCGTCAACCGCGCCGCCGACCTTCTTTGCGACATTGATGTGGGCAAGGTCGGCTTTCCCGTCTGCATCCGCGACAGAGGAGACCGCTTTCACGATGATATCGCTGAGAAGGTCCTTTCTTACTTCCGCGTTCTTGCCGCTCAGGGCAGTAATGGCGATCTTCTTTAACATGGCGGTGTCGGTGGGCTTCACGGTGATGGCGATGCCATCGAGGATCGAAAACGCCTTCTCCGCGGCCATCTGGTACCCTTCCGCGATCACGGTCGGGTGGACGCCCTGGGCGATCAGCCCCTCGGCGCTCTTCAGCAGCTCGCCCGCGATGACAACGGAGGAGGTTGTCCCGTCGCCCACTTCGTCGTCCTGGGTCTTGGCGACCTCCACGATCATCTTTGCTGCCGGGTGCTCGATGTCCATCTCTTTTAGGATCGTCACCCCGTCGTTTGTGATCGTGATGTCCCCGATGCCGTCGATAAGCATCTTGTCCATTCCCTTGGGGCCGAGCGTTGAGCGGACTGCCGCTGCAACGGCCTTTGCTGCTGCAAAGTTGCTGTTCTGGGCTTCCTCTCCCCGGTTCCGGGTTGTTCCTTCTTTTACGATAATAATGGGTTGTCCCCCGAGTTGTTGCGCCATGATATACCTCAATATACTTTGATTTTCCGCGGGTGTTCCGACGGTCTGTTACCACCGCTGTGCGGACATCATCTCCATCAAAACAAGAAGTCATCAGCCCGTATCCGGGCGATTGATGGTGGACCTCATCACCAGATGATAAAAATGATGGGCCGCCATCGGGTTTATGTGTATCCATTTTCATGGAGCATCCGGGCCTATCCTCACGGGAGTACGGTCACCAGGAACAACCGGTTCTTCCGGCTTCCCACCAGGCATCCGGTCCGCCTATTCAGAAAGGAGATAAATGCTTTAACCCTATCATCTCTCATGAAACAGGGAAAAAAGAAAGCCGGGCGTGATGAACCCGAAGACCAGGTCCCCGGCGGGCAGGGTGCCGGCGGGGAGACGAGCGACAACCGCCCGGGGGTCGATGCCATCCGCCTCCTTCAGCTGGTCACGGGCGGGGTTGCGTTCATCATCCTCGTCTGGTTTGTCCTCCACTCGGTCCTGAAGGTAATCTGAAGAGGGATTCCGCAATCCTTTTCAGTCACATAAAATGAGTACTTCAGTGACAGAAGCATTCTGTGCACAGGATTTCCCCATGCACTCTTCCAGGCACCGGAACCGGACCCTTTTAACCAGGATCCTCGATCTTCTTGCATCGGACCTGGGCATCGTTGCCGTTACCCTCCTGACCATCATCTGCATTTATTTCATCGACACCATCACCCCGCTGGGAGAACCGGTCTGGCTCCTCTATCTCATCCCCCTTGTCCTCTCGTACTGGTCCTCCCGGCTCTATGCCATCCCCGCGGTCACTTTTGTCACCCTGCTCTTCCTCGTCGGGGGTTTTCTTGTCTCGCCCGAGGGCATCCCCGTTACCCAGGCAATCCTCAACAGGTTTACCTTCTTCCTTTCCTTCATCTGCGCTGCGATCCTCCTCTGGATAATCCGTCGCCGGCAGATTGCCGGCAACACGATTGTCTGAATCCCCCGGATAGCTAACAGGATGCCAGGGATCCTTCCCCCATAGGGGGAACCTTACTGCATCCAGTGCCGGTATTCGCTGGTATCCTTCATGTCCTCCCAGAGCCATGCCATCCGGTCAAGGAACCAGAGTTTTCCACAATAGACAAGCGCCATGCCAAAAAAGATCGGCCACGGGTCGAAAACAAGGAGCCCCCAGAGGACAAAGAGCATCCCGGCGCCCGAGACCACGGACAGGATATTCGGGACAATACGGTGTCGGACTGGCACGGGAACGGCATCGCGGTTCAGCCAGACTCGTTCCCCTAATACTGCTTTTGAGGCCCAGTGGTCGAACGTTGCCGGCTCTTTGAAGATCCGGGGGTTCAGCCAGGTCCAGAGGAGGGCAAGGGCAACCGGCACGACCGCCCACCAGCCGAGCCAGAGCCGGCTGTAAAACGCGAGAACGAGGACGGGGAGAACGGTGTTGCGCAGGGCAACGCTCCACGGATTTGCATGCCGGCGCCATGCTGCATCGTCAAGAGCAAATGCCTTTGCAATAGTACGTTCGATGGTCATCCACTACCCGGTGCGTGGGGGAAGCTCATTATCTTCTCTGTCTGGATCTCCTGATGAAGATCACCTGCGGACCTTGTCGATGATAAGGATGATAACCAGAGTCCCTGCTATGAACGTTGTAAGCCCACCCATCTGGATCCATGCATTCAAGTAACGGGCCCCGGCTATATAGGTTGCATCCGGGATCTCGAATCCTGCAACAAGGTGTACGCCGATGGTGACGAGAAGCACAGCCGGGATCACGTACTTGCAGAGCGGGAAGACAACCCGGCTCATCAGGAACGATTGTTTCGTCTCGGACTCAAACACTTCCCGCGGCAAAAACCAGGTGAAGGCTATTGCGACAATGGCTGCGGACAGGTGGAGCCCGATCGTCCCGACCGTCTCGTCCATGAGGTCGAGCACGGGGATGCCAAAGAGCGCGAGGCGGGCGGCGCTGTAGCTGAGGGCCGGAAGCAGGCTGATGAGGAGAAGGGCCGCGGTCAGGAGAGCAGTGGTCTTCTGCCGGGTCCACCCGAGGGCTTCCTGCACGGCCGCAACGCTGACCTCCAGCATGGAGACTGCGGAAGTAAACGCCGCAAAGAAGAGGACAATGAAGAAGCCCACGGCAATGATGTTCCCGTACGGCATGAGGGAGAATGCAAGGGGGAGGGTGGAAAACGCAAGTTCCGTTCCCGCTGACGGGGAGAGTCCGAACGAGAAGACGACCGGGAAGATTACGAGGGCGGCAAGGAGCGCGACGCCGAGATCAGCGACTGATATGATGAGCGCCGACCGGGCAATGTCCTGCTTTCGGTCCATGTAGGTGCCGTACGTGAGCAGGATCCCCTCCCCCACGGAGAGGGAGAAAAATGCCTGGCCGAACGCCGCCATCCAGAGGCCGGGCCGGGTGAGGACCGAGAAGTCAGGAGTAAAGACAAAGGCAATCCCTTCAAAAAACCCCGAAAGGGTCGTGCAGTACAGCACCAGGAGGACGAGGACAACGATGATGACGGGGACCATCAGCACCGAGATCCGCTCGATCCCCTGCCGGACGCCGAGAGCCACAACGATCCCGGTCAGGACAACAGCAATCATGCCAGAGAGGACGGGCAAAAACGAACCGGAAAATGTGGAGAAGGACTCCGTGCTGCCGGCGGCAGAGAAGGCCGTGTAGGCGAGGGTCCAGCCGGTGATGACAAGGTAGTAGCTCAGGATCAAAAAGATGATTGCGCAGACGAGCCAGCCGAGTGCACGGAACGAGGGCCGGACCGCGGCAAAGGCGCTGACAACCGTGCCGCGGAAGTGCCGGCCGGCCGAGATCTCCAGGATCATGAGCGGGAGCGCAAAGACAAAGACCGCGACAAGGTAGGGGATGAGGTATGCACCGCCTCCGTTCTGCCCAAGGACGGAGGGGAACCGCCAGATATTGCCGATCCCCACGGCTGCGCCGATGGCAGCGAGGATGAAGACCGCATGTGATGACCAGCGTTCCTGGACATGTGCGATCATGATCTTCCCTTTTCCTCCTCTGATGATTTAGTCGTTCCCCAGGTAAAACCGGATCCCCAGGGCCATCCCCCTTCCGGCGGTTCAGGCTCTTCCGGCGCCGTCTCCGTCTCCCCCGTAATGATGCGGCGGACGGCCGGTGCCGCATCCGGTGTCGTGAGGATGAGGAGCGTGTCAGCGTCTTCAATCACCGTTGCCCCCCTTGGGGAGAACTGCTCGCTGCCCTTTGCAATCAGGACGATCAGCGTGCCGGCCGGCAGGCCGAGGTTCACGATCTGCTTTCCGGCTGCCGGGGAACCATGGGGGACAACAAGCTCGAAGAGTTCGTTCCGGGAATCCTCCCGGGAATCCAGTTCCAGCCCAAACCGCGAGCGGGTGGGGAGGGGGGCGGATAGGCCAAGGTGTTTTGCCACAAAGGGGATCGATGTCCCGTGGAGGAGGGCGGATGCGATGACCGTGAAGAAGACGAGGTTGAAGAAGACATGCGCCTGCGGCACGCCGGCAATAAGCGGGAACGTGGCAAGCACGATGGGGGCGGCGCCCCGGAGGCCCACCCATGAGATCATCAGTTTCTCGTTCTTCTTCATCTTCCACGGGAGGAGCGAGAAATAGACAGCGATCGGCCGGGCAACGAAGATCAGGACAATGGAGATAATGATGCCCGGGACGAGGATAGGCAGGAGCTCGGAGGGATAGACAAAGAGCCCGAGTGCGAGGAAGAGGGTGATCTGCATCAGCCACGCGATCCCCTCGTGGAACCGGATCAGGCTCTTCCGGTGCACGATCGCGCTGTTGCCGATGACAAGGCCGGCAATGTAGGCTGCAAGGAACCCGTTGCCCCCAAGCAGCGTTGTGAGACTGTACGCGAGTACCGCCGAGGCGAGGGTGATGACAGCATACAGGCCCTCGTACTCCAGTTTCACGCTGTTGATCAGCCAGGCAATGCCCTTTCCCATCCCATAGCCGAAAAGACCGCCTACCGCCATCTGCTGGACGAAGAGCGGCACGAGCGAGAAGAACGAGGTCTCGGGCTGCATGAGGAGCGTGATCGCCCCGATGGTCAGGAAGATCGCCATGGGATCGTTGCTCCCCGACTCGAATTCGAGGAGCGGGCGGAGGTCGCCTTTCAGGCTTGCCCGCCGGGATCGCAGGATCGAGAAGACCGCTGCCGCATCGGTCGAGGAGATGATGGCGCCTAAGAGGAAACCCTCAAGCGGGGTGAACCCGAGGAGGAGGACAGCTGCCAGGCTGACCACCAGTGCCGTAAGGAGGACGCCCACGGTGGAGAGCGCAAGTCCCCGCCGGAAGACCGGCCTGACTTCCGTCCACCGCGTATCGATACCTCCCGAGAAGAGGATGAGGGCGAGGCCGACAACGCCGATGCTCTGCGCCAGGAACGGGTCGTCGAAGTAGATCCGCCCGGGACCCTCGGAACCGGCAAGCATGCCGACAAAAATGAAGATCAGGAGGGCGGGAAGGCCGAGCCTCCCGGAGACCTTGTTTGCGATGATGCTGAGCAGGATGAGGACTGCCGCACCGGCAAGGAGGTACTCGATCGCGATCATGGTCGTCCTTCACTCAAGGCCCGGGTCTCTCTGGCATCCCCTGCTTTTCCATCCCGCAGGATCCGTCATTTCCGGTCATTCGCACCGCATTCCCCGCTATTCCTTTGCCTGTCGCATCCGGATGTCGATCTGCCGGAACGGTATCTCGATACCCCCGGCCCTGAACCTCTTCAAAATCTCCCGGTTGATCCAGTCTTCCGTCTCCCACTGGAGGCTGAAGTCGTTGATCCAGAGGGTGAGCTGCCCGTTCAGGGCCGACTCCCCGAACTCCCGGAAAAACACCTTGGGTGCGGGATCGGAAAGGACCCATGGCGTCTTCTCCCCCGCCTCCCTTGCAATGGCAAGGAGGATCTCCGTGACCTTGTCCATGTCCGTCCCGTAGGCAACGGAGAACGGGATCCGGACTTTGAGGGTGGTGTCGGGCATGGAGTAATTGGTCACGACATTCGAGGTGACCCTGGAGTTGGGGATGGTCACGATCTGGCTGTCCATGGTCCGGATCCGGGTGCTCCGGGCGCCAAGGCGCACGACGTCGCCAAAGAACGTGTCGATCCGGACCCGGTCACCCAGCCGGAAAGGCTTGTCGGTGGCAATCACAATGCCGGCAAAGAAGTTGCCGATAATGTCCTGTGCGGCGAGGGCAACGGCAATCCCGGCTATCCCGGCAGCGGCTAGCAGCGCGGTGATATCGATCTCGAAGATGTGCAACAGGATGAGGAAGACAACAAACCAGATAACGTATTTTACGATGATGAGGAGGATCTGGATGATCCGGTCAAGGTCGGCTTCCGTCCGCTCTGCAAGCAGGGTGCCGTACGTCCTGATAAGGTTGGTGAGGAAGGCCGAGACTGCCCAGGCAGCAAGGAGGATAAAGACCGCGTTGATGATCTGGCTGGTGCCAAACCTGCCTACGGTTGACGGGACAAGGTCGTACTGGGTGAGCGCAAGATAGATCGAGAGGAGGACGATCCAGATGACAAGGGGGGTGCCCACCGCATCCAGGATGATCTCGTCGAGGTGTGTTGCTGTCTGTTCGGCTTTCTTCTTCAGCCACCAGATGATGCCATACGCAATGCCCGCGATGACGAGTCCGACGACAATCGTGATGGCCGCGTAGAGGATATTCCCGAGCATATCAGGAGGTCCCGCATTCTTCAAAGAATACTGCGTTTCTCTTCAAGACGCTTCCCTGTTCCTTTCCGTGTCCTTTCGATCATACTCTCTTTAGTCCGGTTTATATGCATATGGTCTCTCGCCCCGCCCTTTCGGGATACCGGTGGGGGAGGGGGCGACAATGAGACGGGCAGGAGCATTCGCTCCGGCATTTTATGCGGGCCCGCGTCACCCTGTCAGAAGAGCCACATCTTCCGTGGCGTATAATCGGTCAGTGCATGCCGGTAATCGTCAAACCATCGTGCCACGGGGTTTGCCTTAAAGACCATGAATTTCCCGATGTTTGCCGGGTCGGCGGCCTGGTGGTACCGCATGAAGACATGCCCGGCGGTCTTCCCGACAAACTCAATCTTGCCGGTTGCATGCGACATGACAAAGCGTGCCCGTTTTGCAAGCCCCGAGCAGGCCTGCCAGGACTTCTGGAGGATCTCGTAAGACTGCTCGACGGGCACCTGGAAGACCTGGTTCCCGAGGGACGGCCGGCACTGGAAGACATAGTACGGGGAGATGCCGGCAAAGGAGACCTTGCGGAAGAGGGAGGTGAGCGTGTCCGGGTTGTTGTTGATGCCGTTGAGGATAGGGGTCTGGTTCACGACTGCTACACCGGCCTTCCGGAGCGCATCGGCAGCCTGCATCGAAACTTCGGTGAGCTCGCGGGGGTGATTGAAGTGCGCCATCACGTAGATCCGTTTCTCCGGCGTGCTGTACCGCGAAAGGACAGGCAGGAGGTCCGGGTCATTGAGGATCCGGTAGGGGTTGTACGCGAGCAGCTTGCTGCCGATCCGGATGATATTGACGTGGGGGATCTCGCGGAGCTCGCGGAGGACTCCTTCGATCCTCTTCGTCTCCAGCATGAGGGGGTCTCCTCCTGTCAGGAGGACGTTTGTGATCTCCTTATGCTCGCGGATATAGTCAAGGGAGCCGGAGATGTCCTTTACCGTCTCGCGTTCGCAGGACATGAAGAGGCGTTTCCGGAAACAGAAGCGGCAGATGCCGCCACAGACATCGGTGAGGAGAAGAAGGCCGGTCTGGTCATATTTGTGCTGGAGGCCGGGTTTTTTCGTATAGTCCTTCTCGCAGGAGGGGTCGGCGGACCCGCAGCCGGCGAGTTCGGACGCATCGGGGATAACGATCCTCCGCAGGGGGTCGTGACGGTCCTTCCAGTCGATCAGGGAGAGGTAGTAATCGTTCGTGCGGAACGGGAACGTGTCCGTCACGGTCTCCATCATCTCTCTCTCTTTTGGGGCAAGCCCGACACGGTTGTCGAGTTCGTCTACGGTAGTAATGTATCTGGGTTTCACTGGTATCACCTCGGGTGTGGTGGCTGACTCTGTCCGTTTGAGGACAGGGGCGAGCAGTGCAGAAATATCTGACTATGATGAACAGGAATGAAACGTACCTGATTGCACTACTCAGTAAACGTTTCTTATGGGCCCTATCCTTTAAACCCTTTTTGTAATTCCCAATACAGCAGACAAGGGGAAAGAAGAGACGAAAAAAGAGAGGGGAGAGGGAAGTATCCCCGAACGGGGGCAGGCTCACTCGGTGACCGGGATCAGGTGTCCATGGATTTTCCCTTCCATACCCGGATTCAGCATCTCGATGACATTGGTCAGCAGGATACCGGTGCCGGTCGGTCGTCCCGTGCACTCCTTTTATCCAGCGTGACTCTCCTTGTATTCCAGCCACTTGATGGCTTCGACAACCGCAAACGCAACCAGCGCGAGGAGGGCGACGTATCCCCAGTGCTCAAGCGCGAGAGGGACAGCACCGAAGATGTCCGGAATGACATAGATCGCCATAAGCTGGAGGAGGATCCCAAGACCGATACCATAGAAGATGTACGGGTTGATCGTCAGACTTTTTCTGATGTCCAGCAGGAACGGCTCGTGCTCCTGCTGTGCCTGGAGGCCATTGCACCACTGGAAGACGACAAACGCAGTAAACATGATCGAGATTACGAGCTCGTAGGGATACCGTCCAAGCAGGTACCAGAACAGGAACGCTGCAACAGAGCCCATGACAAGGCCGAAGGTCATGATGCGGCGGACCTGCCGGCCGTCGAAAAACTGCTTTGCAGGGTTCTTGGGGAGACGCTTCATCACATCGCCTTCCTCCTGTATGAAGGGGAAGGTCTTGTCCTGCACACCGTCCGTAACGAGATTGATCCAGAGGATCTGGAGGGGCAGGAGAGGGAGGGGCAATCCCAGGAAGACCGTGGAGCTGATCAGGACGATCTCGGTGATGGAGGTGGAGACAAGGTAATAGATCACCTTGCGGATGTTGTCCACGATGACCCGGGCGTTCCGGATCGCGTCCACGATCACCGAGAGGTTGTTGTCCACGATGACCATCTTTGCTGCGCTCTTGGCCGCTTCCGAACCCGAACCCATCGCGATGCCGAGATCGGCCGCCTGCAGCGCCGGGACATCGTTCACCCCGTCACCCGTCACTGTGACCGTATCCCCGTGTTCCTGGAGTACCTTCACGATCCGGTACTTGTGCTCTGGAAGGATCCGGGCAAGGACGGTGGTGTGCCTGAGTGCCGCCGCCATCTCTTCATCGGTCATCGCCTCGATCTCCGGCCCGGTCAGGACGCCGTTGCCCTCCTTCCAGATGTGGACAGAGCGGGCGATCTCCTTTGCCGTGAGCGGGTGGTCCCCGGTGATCATCATGACCCGGATGCCGGCTTTCTGGGCAACCATCACGGCTTGTGCAGCACTCTCCTTGGGTGGGTCGATGAACCCGACAATCCCGACAACGGTGAAACGCCATACATCCGGGTCCTCCGCAATCCACTCGCCAGCCCCGAAGGCAAGCACCCGGAGGCCCCGGCCGGCCATTTCCTCGATCCGGCGCTCCAGCTCGCCGAGCTCCCCCGCATTGACGGCATGCTTTTTCAGTTCCTCGTAGGCGCCCTTGATAAAGAAACGCTCCCTGCCCCCGACACGGTTTGTCGTGGCCATCAGTTTCCTTGCCGTGTTGAACGGGTATACCCAGCGGCGGGGATTCTCCTGCCGGACCTCCTCGTAGTCACCGACCCAGCGTGCAAGGGCAACGTCGATAGGATCGCCCAGACCGCCATGAGCGTCGTTGCAGAGTGCGGCAGCACGGACCAGTTCGTTCCGGTCAAGGGCATACTCCTCAAAAACGGCCAGCCGCCCCTCGGTGATGGTGCCGGTCTTGTCCGAGGCAATGACCGTTGCCGAGCCCATAGTCTCGACTGCCGGGAGGTACCGGACCAGGGTTTTTTTCTTCGAGAGAGCCAGTGCCCCGACAACCATGATGATGGTGACGACAATAGGCAGCCCTTCCGGCACTGCCGAGACCATCTGGGCGACAAGCAGGTAGGCGATCTCAGCGACCGGGCGTCCCTGCAGGATCGCGATGACTCCAACGAAGGCGATGATGCCAAGGAGCAGCGCAATGTACTGTTTCGAGAAATGGGCAATCGCACGCGTGAACGGGCTGTCGGGGGAACGCTCCTGCGCGAGTGCTGCGATGCCGGCAAAGTACGTGGTTTTCCCGGTCCGGACCACGTACCCGGTCCCGGAGCCACGCACGATAGCGGTCCCCGAGAGAAGGCTGTTCTTCAGGTCATACGGCGGTGCATCCCGCGGGACTGTTGCCGCATGATCTTTTATCACCGGCAGCGACTCTCCCGTGAGCGAAGACTCATCCACGGTCAGGGCGCTCGTGTGCGAGAGCCGTATGTCGGCGGTGACAAGGTCGCCTTCAGAGAGGAGAACGAAATCCCCGGGAACGAGCTCATCCGAAGGGATGATGCTCGTTTTCCCGTCCCGGATAACAGAGACCCGGCTTTCAGTCAGCTTCTTTAAGGCAGCGAGCGATGCCTCTGCCTTTACCTCCTGCCAGAAGCCAATGATGCCGTTGACAAGGATGATCAAAACGATGATGATGAAATCCTTGAAATCGGCGACGATAAGGGAAACGACAGCAGCGAGAATGAGAATAATGACAAGAAGGCTTTTGAACTGCCGGAGGAAGATGACCAGCCGGCTGGTTTTCTCCTCTTTGATGACATTCCTGCCGAACCGTTCCAGCCGGATCGTTGCTTCGGCTTCGGAAAGACCCGTGGGACCTGTTGACAGCGAGATGGCGATCTCTTCCACGGATCGGGCATGGGGCGTTTCCGGCAGGTCCATAGGTCAGCATATTCTCCTTTTTTAACGGGAGTATAAAGCATTGGTGGAACCGGTACCTGTGCCGGACCGTTTAGGGACCTTTGTCCATTCCGGCACGATTATGACCGGTTGAGCAGCCGGGCAGACTTCCGGATCTCCCGGATAGTTCCTGCCATCCCCTCGATCTGGAAGAGCACTCGGGAGAACTCGCTGCCCGAAGGTGTCTTCCGTGCAGTAAACCGCCTCAGGTACTCGCGGTACTGGGTCGTGATGATGTCCCGCAGGTGGTCGTCCTGCATGCGCATGGACTCGTTAATCTCGTCGGTGATTGCGGGGAAGGCTTCATTCAGGGTCCGTAAGTTCATGGTGCACGGGATAAGGGTGTATTCGAGCGCAGCCCGGGACTCTTCCGAGAGGATGATCCCTTTTTCCTGGATCTGGTGGATCATCTCCACGAGTTCTGCGGTCTGGGTGGCGAGCACCTGGCCGAGCTTGGAGATGCGGACAAGGCCGGCGATCCGTGAGGCGTCCTGTGAGGAGAGGTCACGCCGGGAGATCTCAAGTGCTGCGCTGCTGATCTGCGAATCAAGGTAGGTGGCATAGTCCTGGAGCTGCCGTACCTGGGGAGAGTACCTCTTCGGGTCGCGGATCATGCCCTCCAGTTCTTCGAGCAGTTTTCCCGGCATGGTCAGGAGGTGACTAATCTCCTGCTCTACCTGTAGCATGGCGTCAGGAGTGGCATCCGGCAGGGGATGGCCGATATGACGGGGGACAAAGACCACATCGTCCTCCCTGCCCGGGACGATTTTCATCACAAGCCGTTCAAACGGCCGCACGAGGATCAGGAAGACTATGCAGCAGGTGAGGTTGAAGATGAGATGGGCGTTTGCCACCTGCTGGCCGGCATCGCCCCCGAGCGAGACGATGAGATTCGTGAACAGCCCGAGGATTGGGAGAAACATCAGCACGCCAAGGAAGTTGAAGAGAAAGTGCGCAACAGCAGCCCGTTTTGCCGAGGTGTTCATCCGTGCCGCAACCAGCAGGGACGTGGCGGGTGTGCCGAGGTTCGCTCCCAGGAGGATGGGGATGGCGACTTCCGGCGTGATGAGCCCGTTCTGGGACATGACTACGACAAGGCCCGTTGTCACGGAGCTGGACTGGAAGATATTGGTGATGATGAACCCGAACGCGATCTGGAGAAAGACCGTGTCCATCATCCCCATGAGCGCGATCAGCTGCGGGTCAGTACGGTAGGGCGCCATCACCGAGGAGATCAGCGAGAGCGAGAAGAAGACCAGGCCGAAGTAGAAGATCGGCCGGCCAAAGACACGGTACTTCCCGGGAATGATCCCGATAATGAACCCGAGCAGGATGAAAAGAGGCGCAAACGCCGTCAGGTTCAGCGCTACCAGCTGGGAAGTCATCGTTGTGCCGAGGTTGGCACCGAAGATGATCCCGAGGGATGCTGCAAACGAGATGATACCGGCGTTCACGAGCCCTACGGTGATTACGGTTGTGGCCGTGCTGGACTGGACAACCGCAGTGACCAGAGCCCCGGCCGCCGTACCCCGGAGGGGCGTCTGGGTCAGCCGCTGGATGAAGGCACGCAGGTATTCACCGGCAGCGAGCTGCACCTCGCGGGAAAACTGCTCGATGCCGTACAGGAAGAGGATGATTCCGGGGATGATGGCGAAGAGAAGTTCCCAGGAAACCACAGTCCATTCCTCCAGGAGTAATCCTTACCCGTCTTCTGCGGGGATGCCGTGCGTCACCGAAGGTTCCCGGTATCTCTCTGCAACGGCTCCTGCAAAAGAGCGGCCGCGTAAGCGCCCGGCAGGGCTATGGAGGGGATACGACGTCATTCTTCACTGCTCCCTGCCGTGATCAGGACCGGCCGGTGTGCCCGCCGCACGACCGCGTTCGTTGTACTGCCGATGAAGAGCGCACGGAGTTCCCGCATCCAGCCCTCGCCCTTCGGGCTCATCAGGATGAGCGTTGCAGAAAGCCGGTCGGCAGTTGCCGTGATATCATCGGGGGGATAGCCGACATGGACCACCGGCTCCACTTCGAATCCCCTTCCCGCAAGCTCCTGTGCAATTCCTGCCAGCTTCTCCTTTGCATTCCCGGCAGCTGCCTGGATCTCTTCTCTGGATTCGCCCTTATCGACCACGTGGAGAAGGGTAACCGTCCCGGGTGCCGGGATACGGGAAAGGCAGGTGAGTGCGTCGCGTGACGGTTCCGAGAAGTCGAGCGGCACGAGGATGCGGGAGAACAGGTTCGGCCGACCGCCCACGGAACAGGACTCCGGCGGGAAGCGCATGAGGAGGACCGGCGTCTTTGCATGCCTTATGACGTTTGCCGACACGCTGCCAAGGAGGATGTTCTCTATCGTGTTCCTGCCGCGTGCACCCATAACGATGAGATCTGCCTTCTCCCGCTCTGCCTTCTCGAGGATGGTGAGGGGGATGTTCCCCTGGGTAATCGTATTTACGAGGGTCTCGATCTCGGTGTCCGCAACGAGCCCGGCCTGTTCCAGCACTCCCTGGTTCTCTTTGATCAGGATCTTCGCGTTCTCGATCTTCGGGTCATGCTCCCATCCCCGCAGCGACGCCCGGGTAGCATCGACCACGTGAAGGAGGAAGACCTTTTTTATCCCCGTAATGTCCCTGACGTACTCAAGCACCTTCTGCGAATCCGGGGAGAAATCCGTTGGCAGCAGAACGTTCTCAAACATGGTTCCTGCTCCTGATTGTTAGATGGTTGTCCGGTTATTTAAGGCAATGTCAGATGGCAGGAGGGTAACAATTCAGGTACTTCTCTGTCATGGGAAACGGGACTGGGGCAAAGGAAAGAAAGCCATCATTCCATTCCCGTGGAGTTTTTTAAAAAGAGACGAGAACGGTTGCCCCGTTATCTCCCCTCAGTGATACATGCCCCCATGTCATCATACGTGCAGTACTCTCCCTTGTAGAACCAGTTCCGGTACACGATGGGCGTGATGATGGTGGTGAGCAGGCTCATCAGCACGAGGGCGACGTACACGCCCTGCCCGATGATCCCGGCTTCGAGACCGATGAGCGCAACGATCATCGCCACCTCCCCACGGGGGGCCATGCCAAAGCCCACGATGAGCGAGTCCTTGCCGCAGAGTCCCCCGAGTTTTGCAGGGATCCCACAGCCGATCACCTTGGTCAGGATCGCGACAATGGTCAGGGCAACGAGGAAGAGGACGATCTCCGGGGTGACCTGGTGGAGGTCAGCGATGATGCCGAGCGAGACAAAGAAGATCGAGGCAAAGATGATCTGCAGGTACTCCGCCCCTTCCTTGAGGCTGTGACTCTGGCGGAGCTCCACGTCCTTGAACGAGACGCCGGCAATGAACGCCCCGACAATGGCTGAGAGCCCGACCAGTTCGGCAAACATCGCGTACAGGAACGCGAGCATCATGGCAAAGATGAAGATGAACTCCGGGTATTTCCGGACAAAGGGTGTCGAGTCAAGCCGGACAAGGAATTTGCTGACAACGAGCAGGCCGAATGCCGCCGCGATGACAATGAACGCTATCGCCTTGACCGTCACGGCAGCGATGCCCAAATACGAGAATGAGCCATGGACAACATCCGTGCTGATAGCGAGCACCAGCAGCGCGAGAATGTCATCGATGACTGCGGCCCCGATGATCGCTTTTGCCGCTTCGGTCTGGAGCTTGCCGAGTTCCTTTAAGACATTCGCGGTGATGGCAATGCTCGTTGCCGTGCAGGCTGTCCCTACGAAGATGGCGCTGGCCGAATCAAAGCCGAAGAGGACGGCAAGCCACCAGCCGCCGATCCACGGCACGATGACCCCGACAGCCGCGATGGCAAAGTTCCGCGGGTGGATGATATCCTTCATGTTGAACTCAAAGCCGATCACAAAGAGCAGGATCACGGCGCCGAGATGGGCGAGGCTCCGGACAAAGTCCGTGTAGGTGATCCACCCAAGAACGCTCGGGCCGACAAGGAGGCCGACCAGAATGAGGCCAATGACGGCCGACTGGTTGATCCGCGATGCGATGAGATATCCACCGAGCGCCACGAAGAGGAGCAGGCTCATCTGGAATTCAGGTGAGGTAAAGAGGCTCTCCATTGGATTATACTGGGAAGGAAGAGTTAATACCCTTTGTGACGGGGACGGGGGACTCTTCCTAACTCCGGTTTCTCCAGAGCAACACTATGAAAAGGGAGGAGAAACCAAATTCTGTACAATGCCCGAATCACCGGCACCGGCCCTCCACGAATCCGAGACGGTTGAATTCAAGGAATCCTTCGATCGGGAAGTGGTTGCTTCCGCCGGTGCATTCGCGAATACCCATGGCGGGACAATTTTCATCGGAATAAACGATCACGGGAATGTTGTCGGGACACTGATTGGTACCGAATCTTTCAAAGATTGGGCTAATACGATTTCACAGAGCACCGAACCCCGCATCATTCCGGAGATTGAAGAAATATCCCGCGAAGGCAGGGTCGTGGCAGCGATTTACATCAGGGAAAACCCGCTCAAACCGGTCTCAGTCCGGGGCAGATGCTACCGGAGAGTGGGCGCCAGCAACCGCGTTATGCAACCCCACGAGATCGCAGAAATGCACCTTCAATCCATTGGCGGCTGCTGGGACCTGACACCTGCATCGAATACGACATTTGAAGATCTCGATACCGCCAGAATCGCCGATTACATCAGAAAAGCAAATGAGACAGGCAGGCGGAATATCGCAGCAGGCGAAGCTCCGCACACGGTACTCCAGAAGATTGGTCTGATCAACGACAATACTCCGACTTGGGCAGCACTTCTTCTCTTTGGGAACGATCCACAACGCTTCCTATCGCAAGCAACTATTCACTGCGGTCTCTTCGACACGGATGGGATCAGCGTCCTTGATGATCGCATGATCCGTGGTACGATCATTGAACAGGTGAACGATGCGATGGAGTTTATCCGGAAGAATATCCGGGTTGCATTCGTGATGACCGGGGAACCCGAACGCAAACAGGTCTGGGACTACCCGGTCGAGGCCCTCCGTGAAGCAGTAATCAACGCGGCCTGCCACCGGGACTATACAATCAGTTCGGCAGTTGAAATCCGGATACTGAATGATTCTCTCAAGATCTGGAGCCCGGGCCGGCTGGCCACCGGGATCACCTTACCCGAACTCTTTACTCCGCACGCATCGGTCCTCAGAAACAAGGGAATCGCCCAGGTGCTGTATGATATCGGCTGGATCGAACGGTGGGGCGGAGGGATCCAAAAGATGCGGAGTGCCAGCGAGGCCGCGGGGCTCCCTGAACCGGTCTTCCAGGAAGACCAGGGTTTTTCGGTGACATTCCGGAAAGATGTGTTCAATCCCGATTCCCTGAGCCAGATTGGGTTGAACCGCCGGCAGATCCAAGTTGTCGAATACATACGGGCGAAAGGGAAGATAACCAATTCAGAATTCCAGACACTGGCTTCGATAAGTAAGCGGCAGGCGAGTACGGACCTCGCGGATCTCGAACGGCGTGAGATTATTTCCCGCGTCGGCAGAACTGGCAAAGGTACCCACTACATTCTCAAAGGGGCACCAAAGGGGCAAAAGGGGCATTGAAGGGGCAGAATACGGGCACGTTGGAGGTTCGTTCCGACGTAGTTGAAGGTGCATAGAGATATGATGAAGTACCTCTCAAGCATTGTTCGAAAAGCACCTTTCGGTGCTTCCTTGAAAAAAAATGTTTTTCTCGTGTCTCAAACCTGATGGTTTTCAACATTCTCTGACCCCTACGGCCGTTCCGGCAGTAATCGCTTATCGAAAAGGCACCAATTAGGTGTTTTTGGAAGTCTGAAAGGGCATTAAAATGCACAAAATAGCGGGTATTCAGCCCCCATTCCAAAACAGCACACAGAAATTCGTCTGAAAACGCGAGTTCCCGGAAACTATTTTTAAAAAATGGGCCCCGATCCGAAAAATAGGCCCATATTAAAGAGATACTTTTTTGTCCAAGAGTCTTAGGGAAAAACGTTCCATATCTGGGCTTTTTCCCAACTGCTCATAACCCCCCGCTTACTGCCCACCCCATCAGAAATCCAAGGATGGTCCCCCCGCAGATCGGCGGCAGCCCAGCCTGCGGCTTCCCGGACATAACAAAGTACAACAGTACGATAAGACCCGCGACCGACCCGAGGATTGCCCCGAGCGCCGGGAAATTGATCAGGCCGCCCAGCCGCGAACCCTTCAGGAAGACATTCGCCGAGACCACGAGGATCGCGGGCATGATCATGTCGCCCATGCCGATGATGAACGCTGCCCGCTCGCCGCCATCGGCAAGTTTCCCGATCCCCTCTTTGATGAATGAGTAGTCCTTCCGCTTGGGGATGACAAAGAGGATGGGCGTTTTCTGGTCGATCACACCCTCCGCCAGCGTGATCATGTGTTTGGTTTTGTACACCGAGATCGCATCGTAGGCTGCGAGCAGGACAAGGAGGATAAGGACCGGGAGGATCTCCAGCGACGCTCCGAAGATCGCTGCCACCCCGGCCCCGATCAGGATACCGAGGCCATCGATAACATACCACTCAGGAAATTTGTATAACAGGATCGTGGCAAGGATGGCAAGGATGAATGCAATGACCATTGCCAGATCCGTCTCCCCCATGGCCGCGAACGTGACTGCCGCAAAGATGTAGCAGAACGTCAGGAAGATCGAGATCCCGATAACCGCGGCGATGACCCGCTTCATGTCGTATTTGATCAGGAGAAGAAGGAATGCCGTGAAGACAAGCAGGATGCCGATGAACCAGACCGGGTTTGCCAAATCTTCCGGGTTCTCGAAGGCCACGATGCCCGAGGCCTGGACGGGGAGCGAGAGAAGGACGGCTCCGATCTCCACGGCAAGGAGGAGGAGCGGCATTGCGATGAGGGGAGCGAGGTTCTTGGTATCCATCCGGTATCTCCTGGTGGTGCCACGGCACGGTTTTAGTTAGTTTAATTAGTGCGCTCTCATCATGTAAAAGCATGGAGATACGCGAGTACTTACCCGATATCCTGCTCACGGTCGTGATGGTCGTATCGACCCTTGTCCTCATTCTCCGGTTCTGGCAGGACCTGATCATCGCGGTCGCGGCAGCCTTAATGATGCTCTCGATCGGGGGGCTCTTCCTCTCGCTCGAGATCAAGATGCGCCACCTTGAGGAGAGCGTGATCACCCGCGAGCGGATGCTGCGGACGAATCTTGAGGAAATCTCCACCCGCATGGTGGAGAAATACGACATGGCCATCACCCATCTCGACGAGCACGTTGCCGAGCTCTCGCGGCGGGCGTACCGGTAACGAAACAGACAGGGCTGAACGAGAATGGGCGTTGCACTACGGGATATCATCGCGGACTACAAGACACCGGTCACCTGGGAGGCCCTGCCGGGCATTGCGGCAGTGGACGCCAACAATACCCTGTACCAGTTCCTCACCATCATCCGCCAGCCGGACGGAACGCCCCTGATGGACCGTCAGGGCAGGGTCACCTCCCACCTCTCCGGCATCCTCTTCCGGATCTCGAACTTCATGGCAAAGGGGATCAAGCCGGTCTTTGTCTTCGACGGGAAACCCACGCAGCTGAAGCAGGCAACGATTGACGAACGCCGGAAGCTCCGCGATACAGCGGGCGAGAAGTGGAAGGAAGCAGTGGAACGCGGGGACGAGGCCGAGGCCTTCAAGCAGGCCCGGTCATCAACCCGTGTCGACGCCACTATTATCGAGACCTCAAAGCAGCTGCTGGGCCTGATGGGAATCCCGGTGGTTCAGGCGCCGGGCGAGGGGGAGGCGCAGGCTGCATTTATGGTTGCCCGGGGAGATGCCCGGTACGTCATCTCACAGGACTACGACACGCTCCTTTTCGGAGCCCCAACCCTTGTCCGCAACCTCACGGTGTCGGGGAAACGGAAGATCCGGGGCCGGCAGATAACGGTAAATCCGGAACGGATCATTCTCGCGGAGACCCTTGCAGGATTAAAACTCACCCGCGAGCAGCTGATCGAGATCGGCATTCTCGTAGGGACGGACTTCAACCCGGGTGTTGAAGGCGTTGGCGCAAAGACCGGCCTGAAGATCGTCCAGAAGGGGGAATTCGCGGCAAAACTCAAAGAGAAAGTGCCGGACTTCGACCCGGGGCCGGTGATGGAGATGTTCCTCAAGCCCCCGGTCACGACGGAGTACTCGGTTGCTGCGGGGCACCCGGATGCTGAGGGGATCAAAAAGATGCTCTGCGACGGGTACGACTTTTCGGAAGACCGGGTGGACAAGGCGCTCGAAGGGTTCTCGGTGAAGGCCGGGCAGAAGACGCTTGAGAGCTGGTTCTGAACGCATCCACAAGGTTTCTCTTTTCCTGTCGCCTATCTTCATCAGACAGACAGCCGGCCAGTCCTGAAGCAGCGGCCGAGGAGTCATTATGACGAAGGATCCGGTCACCCCGCAGTATGCATTTCTCATTGAAAAAGCCAGAGAACTCGGTGCGAAAGATGCGAAAGTGATTCCGGCCGTGGATATCGTTGTCGAGAACCGCGTCCCGCTCAAATGCCGGGCGGGATGCATCGCGTACGGGAAGAAACTGACCTGCCCTCCCTATGTTCCGACACCGGACGAGTTCCGGAAGATCCTCTCGGAGTACCGGTACGCCCTGCTCGTGAAGTTCATCTCACCGGCAGAAGCAGATCCAGACGTGATCTGCTCAATCTACAAGTACTGGCTTGATCCCGAAGCACCGGCTGACAAAAAGGAGCAGGCAACGCAGTTCTGGAAGGACCACTTCAACGGCACCGGCGCGTTAGCACCCATGATGCTCGAACTCGAACGGACCGCATTCAATGCCGGCAACCCCTTCGCGCTCGCCTTCATCAACGGATCATGCCGGCTCTGCGAGACCTGCAATGTGAAGGCAGGCATCTGTATCCACCCCACGCAGGCCCGGATCCCCGAGCACGCGGTGGGCGTCAACATGGTGAAGACAGCGGAGAAGGCGGGGATGCCGATCCGGTTCCCGGTGCAGGGGCACCCGGAACTGATGGCGCTCCTTCTTATAGACTAAAGCGCGATGGATCCTTTGAGGATGAGACAATGATCGAACACCAGCTGAAGCCGGCCGACCGGGTCGAGATCACGGTCCTTGTGGATAACTACACGGACTCGCTTATCAACACCCCGTCAACGCCAGTAGATCGCCCTCTTACCTATAATCCGGATCGTCGGATCCTGGCCGAGCACGGCCTCTCCTGCCTTGTGAAGGTGTTTTCCGGGAAAAAGGAGCACGCGGTCCTGCTGGATGCCGGGCTCTCCGATACGTGCCTGCCTTGGAATGCCTGCCAGATGGGGATCTCCCTTGCCGGGATTGAGGCAGTTGTCTTAAGCCACGGTCACTACGACCATACCGGGGCACTCGATTGTGTTGTTTCCGGAGCAGGGCGGCAGATCCCCCTCATCGCCCACCCGGATGCCTTCCTTCCCCGCAGGCTGAACATCCCCGGGCAGGGTCTGTTCAACCAACGCTTCCCGGATGCAGTAGCCCTGAAGAAAGCCGGAGCGGATATCAAAATGCGCAGCGAACCCTCGACCCTTGCAGCCGGTCACCTGCTCGTCACCGGAGAGATCGAGCGGAAGACACCCTTCGAGAAGGGTATGCCCGGAGCGGAGATTGAAAAGGACCGGAAATGGATCCCCGATTCCATCCATGATGACCAGGCACTCGTGATGAACGTGAAAGAGAAGGGGCTTGTCGTGGTAAGCGGTTGCGCCCATGCCGGTATCATCAACACCGTGGAATATGCAAAGAAAATCACCGGAATCGATCGCGTCCACGCGGTCCTCGGGGGATTCCATCTCTCCGGCAAGACGTACGAGAAGATCGTGCCTCCGACTATCGATGCGATGAAGGAGATTAACCCGGATTATATCGTCCCCATGCATTGCACCGGCTGGAGCACGATCAACAGGTTCATGGCCGCGATGCCGGGGAAGTGTATCCTGAACACGGTTGGGACAACATACGTGTTCTGACCAGCAGGAGACATCCTGATTTTTAAAACAAGAGAGGAAGCCCGACTGTTCCTCTCAGCACTTCGCTTCGCAGTCAAAGGCGGCAGCAGGGTCCGCGGTCTCCCGTGCCGCACACTGTTCCACGCACGCCTTGCAGGGGGCAAACTGCGGATCGGTCACGAGCGTGCAGCTCCCGCCGCTGGAATCACAGCGGGCATACTGCCGGCACTTGTCGCCGAGACGGTATTCCATGGTGCAGACTTCCGGGGGATTGGCACCGCAGGCAAGGTCGAGGCCGTGGCAGCTGGTTATGCCACAGGATGACCCGGAGGACACGGGTGCGGTTGTTACCGGAGAGACCGGAGGCACGGGTTTTGTGTCCGGCGGTGCGGATATACAGCCGGCAAACAACACAACGGCCGTCAGCAATGCAAACACGAGCAGGGAAAGAACAACAGGATGTTTCATGGCAGATCAGTTCTCCGGTTGACTATTCATCATGGACACTATTTATCCGTTTATTTAGCTGCGAATTCTCTCGCAGTCTTGTGGTAACGGTTGCTATATGGGCATGTATAAACACCGGCAGGGAGAAACCTCTCCATACAGAAACCCACCCCGCTTCCGGTGATCCACAGATGCAACTCCAATCGTGCAAAAAGACCTACAACAACGAGACCCAGCGTGCTGTCCCCCTTGAAGAGACCCTTGCCCGGATCGAGCCGAAAGTCCCGGCTGCCGGTATCACCCGTGTCGCGGACATCACGAGCCTGGACCGGATCGGGATACCAGTCTTCTCCTGCATCCGGCCCACAGCAGAAGCGGGAGCAATCACGGTCTACAACGGGAAGGGGGCAACGGTCGAGGAATCAAGGATCTCGGCCATCATGGAGGGAATAGAACGGTATTCCGCGGAAGTCCACGACCGCGAGATCCGGGTCGCACTCTATGACGAGATGAAGATGGAGGGGCCCGTCCTTGACCCGCATGACCTCATCCTCCCAGAAGGCGCCCAGACGGACCGGTTCATGTCCTGGTGCCGGGGATATGACATCGCACGCGGCGAGGAACTCTGGGTACCGGCCTATGCGGTCTTCCACCCGGTCCCGTTCCAGTACCGCGGGCCCATGCGTACGAATACCAACGGCCTTGCGTCGGGGAATACACGGGAGGAGGCGATCTTCCACGCACTCTCCGAAGTGGTTGAGCGGGACGCATGGTCGCTTGTGGAGACAACACGCAACACGGGACCGGCGGTGATTGACATCGACGATCCCACCATCCGCGACATGCAGAAGAAGTTTGCCGATGCCGGGGTTGAGGTGACCGTCCGTGATATCACGAGCGATATCGGCATCCCCACGATGGCGGCGGTTGCAGACGACGTGCTGACAAAAGATCCGATGCTCCTCACCATCGGCATCGGGACGCACACGAGCGCCCGGATCGCGGTGATGCGGGCGCTCACCGAAGTTGCCCAGAGCCGCCTTACGCAGATCCACGGGGCCCGCGAGGATACGACGCTTGCCGAGATGCGGAAGCGGATGGGGTACGAGCGGGCAAAGCGGATCAACGGGTACTGGTACCGCGACAACGGGACTATTCCCTACAAGGACGTTACATCGTCCGACAGCGATGACTTCAAAAAGGATATCGAGTTCGTTGTTGAGTCCTTAAAGAAGCAGGGCCTGGGCCGGGTGATCGTCGTGGAACTTACCCGGGAAGAGATCGGGATCCCGGTGGTCCGCGTTATTGTGCCAGGCCTTGAAGTGTTCGCCATGGACCCGGAGCGGAAGGGCGAGCGGGTGAAGAATGCAGCGGATCATCGTCTTTCTCGGGCCAAGTCTTGAGCGGGAAGCTGCGGAGAAGATCCTTTCCGCAGAATACCGGCCGCCGGCAAAACGCGGGGATCTCCTGCACGCAGCAGAAGAAGGTACAACGATCATCGGTCTTATTGACGGGGTCTTCCACCAGGAATCCGCCGTCGCCCACCGCGAGATCCTTGCTGCCGTCAAAAAAGGTGTACGGGTTGTCGGCGCCTCCAGTATGGGGGCGCTCCGGGCCGCCGAGATGGACACGCTGGGCATGACCGGGATCGGCGAGGTTTACCGGATGTACAAGAGCGGAGAGCTTATCTCCGACGATGAGGTGGCACTGGTCTTCGATCCGGAGACCGGGCTGTCCCTCTCAGAGCCGCTCGTCAATATCCGGTTCACCCTGATGGCCGCAGAAGCACAGGGAGTTATCAGCGAAAAGGAGCATACAGCCCTTCTTGCCGCTGCCAGATCGGTCTTTTACCCGCAACGCACGTATCCAAAAATTGTATCTTCGGCGGGGAATTCTCTTGATCCCTCCACCGCACAACGGTTTCTTCTCTGGGTGCAGGACCATGCTGTTGACCGGAAGAAGATGGATGCGATCAAGGCGCTGGAATATATCCGGGATATGGCTGCCACTATTTCCTGAAAAAAGGATATTTTTACTCCACCTTCGCCCAGACGTACGCGAACCGCTGGAGTGCCGTGATATGGCCGAAGAAGCCAAAGAGGACGAGCATCCAGCCAAAGAGGGTGAGACCGAAGATACTGGACGAGTACAGGAGGCTCGCGATACCCACGACAAGGATCATGACCAGCCGATCGGCCCGCCCGAGGACCCCGCCATAGTAACGCCCCACACCCACGGCCTGCGCCTGCGTGCCGAGGTAGGATGACATCAGGACCCCGGTCAGGGCGAAGACCCCAATCTGCCACGGGACAAGGCCACCGGCAAAGATGCCGGTGATGATGAAGATATCTGCGTACCGGTCCACGGCATGGTCGAGGAAGTCGCCCCGCTTGCTCTGGGCTTTCATCTCGCGGGCAACGGCCCCGTCCATGGCATCGCAGAAAGCGTTGAGCGCAACCGCCACAACAGCCCAGAGCACCATGTTGAAGAAGAAGAGGAGCCCTGCTGCCATCGATGCAAGGAGCGCTGCGATGGTGAAGAAGTTCGGGGTCAGCCGGCACCGGATGGCAACCACAACCAGGGGATCGAAGAAGACCTTGGCGCTGGAGCGGTACTGGTCAAGGGTCACAGGTGCGCCTCCAGGAAGGACGACCAGTCGATGTGGCCGAAGTCTGCAGGGATCTCCCCACGGACGAACGCCTCGATCCGGTCGGCACAATACAGGGCATCGCGGCCGGTGGTATCGAGCTCGAAGATATGGGACGGGTCGTGTTCTTCGACCGTTTCGATAAGACAGGAGTCCAGAGCTTCAGCCTCTGCATTCTCCTGAATCTTTGCGTCCCGGTACTTGCGCTGTTTCAGGCGGGCCTTAAGCTCGTCGGGCCGGCAGCGTAGGACTACCACGCGGTCGCAGGGGAGCAGGTGGGCAAAATGTCCCTCCACAAACCCGTCTACCAATTTGAACTCGGCGACCCACCGGTCCACATCGATGACCTGCACATCGCGTTTCTCGTCTTCGCCGGTGACATAGGGGCCGACCGTATCGGTGAGGTGGACGATGGTGTGGCCGCGGCGTGCCAGCTCGTCCGCTATAACTGACTTACCGGTGCCGGGCGTGCCGGTGATGCCGCACATCATAGGCTGTTGATCACCTCAAGGAAGAGTTCATTCTCCCAGTCCGCGCCAACACTGGCACGGATATAGTGGTCTTCAAGACCGGAGAAACTCCGGCAGGAGCGGACCACCACGCCCTTCCGTGCCAGCTCCTCCACGATCTCATCGCTCTTGTGGGGCGAGACATCGATCATGACGAAGTTTGCATCGGACGGCATGACAGGGAATTTCACTTCTTCCGTGAAGCGCTTGCGCCAGTTTTTCACCTGCGCGATATAGCGTTCCGCACGCTCCCTGTCGGAAAGCGCCGCTGCGGCAGCAGCCATGGAGACCGCATTGACCGCAAACGGGGTTCCTGCCCGGTTATACCACGGCGGAAGCCAGCGGGGCGTGAAGGCATACCCGACCCGGAGCCCTGCAAGGGCATAGACCTTAGACAGAGTCCGGCCAAGGACAAGGTTCTCGTGCTTTCTCATCAGCGGGATGTAATCGATCCCCGAGAACTCGACGTAAGCATTGTCCAGGAAGAGCAGCCCATCGATTTCTTCGAGGATCTCTTCGACAACCGGAATCGGGGTTGCGTTCCCGGTCGGGTTGTTGGGGGAGCAGAGGACCGTGACCTTCGCGTCCTTCGCCTCTTTGAGCAATTTCCTGGGATCGACTGAGAAGTCTGCCTCCCGGGGAACTGTTGCTACCTCAGCTCCCTGCCCCATCGCGGCAAGCGCATAGAAGGAGAACGTCGGGGTCGAGATCACGACATTCTCGCCGGGTTCGACCAGTGTGCGGAAGATCGTCTCGATGACGCCGTCCATCCCGACGCCGGTCACGAAGTGTTCGTGCGCATAGGTTGCGCGGAGGGCGGTCATGAGGACGCTGGCCTTCTCATCAGGATACCTGTTCACGGTCGCGAGGGCCTCTGTTGCAGCGGCAAGCGCTGCAGGGGAGAGCGGTTCGGGGTTCTCGTTACTCGCGAGCCGGGCGATGCGGGTCATGCCGTACTCGCGTGCGATATCCTCCGCTTTCTTTGCGAAGACGTACCCGCTTTTCTTCTTGTAGCAGGACCTAACCAAGCGTTCCATTGAGGACCTTCACTACTGTGTCGATCTCGGCGTTGCTGATGGTGAGCGGGGGCACGAGACGGAGGTTGCCGTCCGCTGCGCAGTTGACGAGCACGCCCTGCTCCGCACACTTCTTCTGGATATCGGGGCACTTGTCCCCGATGGTCATGCCAATCATGAGCCCGCGGACACGGGGATTGTACTTCGTGAGCCCGTTCCGGAAACGCTCCCCCTTGACCGCCACTTCCGGCAGGATCCTCTCGATCACGCCGAGCGTGGCAAGGGAGGCGGCGCAGGCGAGCGGGCCACCGGCAAACGTGCTCCCGTGCTCGCTCTTGGTGAACTCCAGCCCTTCGCGGGCAACGAGGGCGCCCATGGGAAACCCGCTCGCGATCCCTTTTGCCAGGGTAACGATGTCCGGTTTCACCTTCGTGTGCTGGATGGCAAGCCACTTCCCCGTACGACCCATGCCGGTCTGCACCTCGTCCACGATCATGAGCGCTCCGCTCTTGTCGCAGACCTCGCGGATCCCCTCAAAGAAACTGTCGGGGGGGATGATGACACCGGCTTCTCCCTGGATCGGTTCGACAATAACCCCTGCGGTATCGGAGTCAACTGCCTTTTTCAGGCCCTCGAGATCGCCATACTCGACGAATGTCTTCTCCACGCCGAGCGGTTCGAAGGGCTCGCGGATCGCGGGCTTATGGGTGACGGCAAGGGAGCCGATAGTACGCCCGTGGAACCCGTGGGTGAAGGCCACGAACTTCTTCTTCCCGGTCCTGACGCGGGCGAGTTTCAGGGCCCCATCCGTGGCTTCCGCCCCCGAATTCGAGAAGAATGCCTTGTGCATCCCGGTGACTTCGACCAGTTTCTTTGCCACCTCACCCTGGTGCGGGACATAGTAGAGGTTCGAGCAGTGGATCAGCTGGTGAGCCTGGTCGCAGATCGCCTTGACAACCTCCGGGTGGCAGTGGCCGGTGCTGCAGACCGCAATCCCTGCCACGCAGTCGATGTACTCTTTCCCTTCTCCGTCCCAGACCTTTGCGCCCTCCCCCTTGACAATCGCCATGTCACGGGAGAACGCAGGCATGAAATAGCGCTCGTCGAGCGCTTTCATCTGTTGTGTTGTTTCCATTCCCATCACGTTTTTGTCGTTCTCAGATTATTCGTATTCGATGGTTGCCGGGGGTTTTGCCGTTACATCGTAGACAACCCGGGCAACACTCGGGATATCGGCGGTGATCCTCGACCCGATCTTCATGAGATGGTCGAACGGGATGTTGACCGGTTCAGCGGTCATCGCATCCCGCGAATGGACCGCTCTCACCGCCACGATCCACCCGTGGATCCGGTTGTCCCCCTTGACTCCGGTCCCGAGGCCAAGCAGGGCCGCAAAGCACTGCCAGGGACGGTATTTCTCCACCAGCTCGTCCTCGACAATCCAGTTTGCCTCGCGGACAACGGCGATCTTCTCCTTCGTTGCCTCGCCGATCACTCTCACCGAGAGACCGGGGCCGGGGAACGGCATGCGGTGCTGGATCTCCTTTGGCAGGCCGAGGGCGCCGGCTACATCGCGGACTTCGTCCTTGTACAGGTCGCGGATCGGCTCGATCACTTTCGTGAACTCCATTTTTGTCGGCATACCTCCCACATTGTGGTGGCTCTTGATCCCGCCCTGGCTCTCGATGATATCAGGGTAAATCGTGCCCTGCAGGAGGCATTTTGCCCCGTTCTTCTTTGCTTCGCGCTCGAAGACGCGGATGAAGCGTTCTCCGACTGCCTTGCGCTTCTCCTCGGGATCCACAATCCCTTTCAATGCTCCAAGGAACTCATCTTCTGCCTGCACGACATCGAGAGAGATGGTGCTGAATATCTGCCGAATCCGCTCGGTCTCGCCCTTCCGCATCAGGCCGGTGTCGATGTAAATGGGGATGAGGTTATCCCCGATAGCCCGGGCAGCGAGGGCGGCACAGACCGAGCTGTCCACGCCTCCTGATAGGGCCATGACGACCTTCTCGTTCCCTGCGGAGGTCTTGATCTCCTCAATTGCTTTTGCGATGAATTTTTCCGTATTGACCATGGTTTGCTCCTGTTATGTCGTCCGCTTGTTCGCCCTGCATGCCTCAACAAATCCCAGGTAGGGCGGCGACGGTTTTGTCGGCCGCGACTTGAACTCCGGGTGGAACTGGGTGGCAAAGAAGAACGGGTGTTCCGGCAGTTCCAGGCATTCCATCCGGTTCTTGTTCGTTGCCGAGAAGACGAGCCCTGCTTTCTCCAGTGTCGCAATATACTCCGGGTTTACCTCGTACCGGTGCCGGTGCCGCTCAATCACCTGTTTCTCGCCATAGAGTTTCCGTGCAAGGGTCCCGTCGCGGATGTCGGCCGTGTAATTGCCCAGGCGCATCGTTCCGCCCAGTTCATGGAGTCCTTCCTGCTCGGGCAGGAGGGCAATCACGTGAGTGCCTTCGCCAAACTCCTCGCTTGTAGCATCGGCAATCCCGGCAACGTGCCGGGCGTATTCAGCGGTTGCCAGCTGGAACCCGAGGCAGAGGCCAAGGAAGGGGACCTTGTTCTCGCGGGCAAACTGGATTGCCTCGATCTTGCCCTCAATTCCGCGTTTGCCAAAGCCTCCCGGGATGAGGATGCCGTCATAGTCCTTTAAGGAGCAGCGTTCGTAGCGCTCGGCATCGAGCCAGGCAATCTTCACCTCGGTGGAGAGCGCACGGCCGGCATGCTTGAGGGCTTCCTTGATGCTGATATACACGTCCTCAATGCCATACTTACTGACGATGGCAACGGTCACCCGGTTTGTGTACTCCTTGTTAACAACCCGGTACCACGAGGTGTCTGCGTCCTTCCGGTCAAGGCCGAGATGGGCGGAGAGGACATCGGCAATGCCCTCCTTCTCCATCTCCATTGGGACAGCGTAGGTGTCCGGTGCGGTTGCTGCCGAGATGACGGCATTCTGGGGAAGGTCGCAGAACGCCGAGATCTTGCGCTTGGTGTTGGCGCTCATCGGGTGCTCGCTCCTGCCGACAATGATGTCCGCGTGGAGGCCCAGTTCCCGCAGTGCCTTCACCGAGTGCTGCGTGGGCTTGGTCTTCATGTCACCCATCGTGTCTGCCGGGATCAGGGTCACGTGGATCAGGACATAGTCATGCTGGGGAAGCTCTCCCCGCATCTGGCGGATCGCTTCCAGGAAGGGCATGCTCTCGATGTCGCCAACAGTACCTCCGACTTCGACAAGGCAGATCTCCGCTTTTGTCCCGTCAGGGAATTCCTCCTCTGCGGCCTGCCGGATGCATGCCTTGATCTGGTCGGTGATGTGGGGGATGATCTGCACGGTCTCGCCCAGGAAGTCGCCGCGGCGCTCTTTCTCGATTACCGTGCGGTACACCTTGCCGGTCGTGATATTGTGGGAGGCCGTGAGCTCAATATCGAGGAACCGCTCGTAGTTGCCGAGGTCGAGGTCAACTTCGCTTCCATCCTTTAAGACAAAGACCTCGCCGTGCTGGGCCGGGTTCATCGTGCCGGCATCGATATTCAGGTACGGATCGATCTTGACCGCGGTGACGCGGTATCCCCGGTTCTTCAGGATCCGGCCCACGGATGCCGCCGTGATGCCCTTACCCAGTCCGCTCATCACACCGCCGGTAACAATGATGTACTTCACGTGATCTCCCCGATTGCAGTATAGGTTGCTCATAATCCGTATTAGTGTTGTCGTACTGCGGCGGAAAATCGGGTTCCTGCCGGGGATCCTGGGTGGACCGTAAAGGAAGAAAGTTCATGTAGGCACAAACGAAAATGAAGAGGCATGAAGCCCAGGTATTTCCTGATCATCGCAACCCTGATCATGGTTGCAGCACTTGCAATCCCCCCGGTTGCTGCTGCAACAGGCGCAGACAGTGCAACAGAATACTTCAACATGGCACAGGTTGCCATCGGCAATGGAGAGTACAGCCGGGCCGTCGCACTCTTTGACATGGCACTTGCCGAGAACACGACCCTGATCAGCCAGGGCGATACGCTCATGTACCTCTACAAGGACAAGGCCGCCGCTCTTGCCGACCTGGGAAAATATGACGAAGCCCTCTCAACCGTCAATGCAGGTCTTGTGCAGTTCAAGAACAGCACCGGCATGTGGAACAACAAGGGGTATATCCTGTTCAGGATGGGCCGCTACAATGATGCAGTCGATGCCTATACCCAGGCCGTAACGATCGACCCGGCATATGAAAAGGGCTGGATCAACAAGGGCGATGCCCTTGTGAAGGCCGGACGGTCCGGCGAGGCAGTTGAGGCATACAACAAGGCCCTCAGCCTGGACCCGGAGAGCACCGCGGCAAAGGAAGGACTTGCAATGGCCCAGAAAGAGGCGGGACCCGGATCCATGATGATCATCCTTGTCATTGTCGTGATCGCCGCTGCGGCAGTGGCCGTCTGGTATGTCATGTTCCGCAAACCTGCGGCAGAGAAGACAAAGCCTGAAAAGAGCGGGAAAAAGGAATAATTTTTTTTGATGATTTTTCTGGCGATTCCCGTTGATTTTTCGTCCTTTTTTTGATTACTTCATTTCTTTTGTTACCGTGAAGGCAGCAGACGTCCGTGACAGCAGGGATCTCTTTCCCCCGCTGTCTGCCCAGACCTCGGCCTCGCAGAATGCTACCCGCCGCCCTTTCCGGATGACCTGTCCTCTGGCAATGATCAATCCTTCGCGAACACCCCGGATGAAACTGGTAGATTCCGAGATAGTGGCGATCCCCTCGCCATCAGCCAGTTGTGTGTAGACGGCAAGTGCCATCGCCTCGTCCGCAAGGGCAACGAGCATCCCACCCTGGAGCCAGCCGACACCATTGTGCATGTCCGGCCGCACCTGCATCGAAAGTTCGGCTTCCCCATTGCCAACGCTCACGACATCAATCCCCATCAGGCAGAAGAAGGGATTGGCTGCCCGGCCGTCCCGCTGTATCCGTTCACAATAGTTCATGCTGTTCTTATGCTTTTTTCACCCGCGGGGGATTAAGATTACCGCATTCCCTGATGGCAAATTCCACAACGGGTGCGGGATTAATATGCCACAACGATCGACCTCTCCTCTATGCAGGATACAGAAATCAAAGAGATGCTTGCAGACCTCATCTGGCTGAATGCGGTCATTGCAACGGAGCTGATCCAGATCACGGAGAATACCTCGGCAATCCTCCGGAAATCGGCTCCCCCAAAGAGCTGCCTCACCGAGCATAAGGCCCTTCGTGAGACCGCGCTTACCATGGCAGAGAAGTACCGGCCGGGCACAATGCTCTCCCAGCACCTCATGAAGCACCAGTAGAGTAGTGACCATGGCAAGATTACCACTAATGTTATTGGGAATCTTTCCCTACCATTATGCAGGTTATCCTGCCACGATCCTTTCCGTGAGTACTGTATTGGCCGCAGAGTATTGGCCGCAGAGTATTGGCCACAGAGGACGCAGCCGGATATTGATCCCTGCCTGACAGATTATAAAACCATGATTCCCGAACCAGCACCCCGCCATAGTCTCGTCATCCCCGCCTATAACGAAGAGGCCCGGATCACCCCGCTTCTTGAGAGCATCAGGGAGTTTGACGGAGAACTCATCATTGTCTGCGACGGGACGGACCGGACCGCAGAGATCGTGAACGCGATCGCTTTACGCCGCACGGATCTTGTCGTCCGCTGCCTTGAATTCGATCACCGGCTGGGAAAAGGCGGGGGCGTGAGGGCTGGTCTTGCTGCGGCACGGGCACCGCTGGTCGGGTATTTCGATGCGGACGGTTCGACCACCCTTGGCGAGATGCTCCGCCTCTTCTCTGCGCTGGATTCCGCAGACGGTGCAATCGGTTCCCGCTGGGTCCCGGGATCCAATCTCACAGTCCGGCAGGGATGGATGCGGAGGGTGGAGAGCCGGGGGTTCAACCTGATCATGAGGCTCCTGTACGGGCTCCCGTATCACGACACCCAGTGCGGTGCCAAGGTCTTCAGGAAAGAGTCCATTGACGCAGTCCTGCCTTCCCTGATCGCAGAGGGGTTCGAGTTCGATGTCGAGCTGCTCTGGCGGCTCCGGTCAGCGGGTTTTCGGATTGTCGAAGTCCCCATTGAATGGCAGAACAAGGGCGACTCGCGGGTGAAGAAACGGGACATGGTCGGCATGCTCTCCGGTCTCATCCGCATCCGCCTGCACCGGGGCAGGGCATGACCTCCCGGGAACCCGAAGAGAAGACACGAGAGGCATTCCGACTCTTCGAATACGGCAGGTACCAGGAGTCGCTTGCCGCCTGTAACCGGCTGCTGGAGGAGGCAAAGGACCCTGCCCTCGAAGTCCTTGCGGCAACAAATCTCTTCCATACCGGCCGGTACGAGGACGCCGAGGTCTTCTTCCATGATTTGGCCGTAAGGATGCCGGACTCATCCTATGTCCACAGTTACCTGGGAAAGGTGCTGGAAGCGCGGGGCGATGAAAATGCGATTTCCGAATACGCTGCTGCGGTCAGGCTGGACCCTGCCAACCAGGACGCCCTCCGGAGTTACGCCAGCTATCTCCTTTCCCAGAACGATTTCCGGGGGGCCCTGCCATTGCTTTCCCGCCTTACCGGGCTGGCTGGAACGCCGGGAGATACCGCGGACCTGGTTCGGGCCCTCATCGGTTGCGGCAGGGCGGAGGAAGCGCTTGCAATCGTAAGGGGACAGGGAGGGGGCGGGACATTCTCATCGGAATATGTCGAAGCACTCCTTCAGATACAGGACTTTCAGGCTGCAGCAGGGTTCGCGCATTCTGCATGGCAGTCAACATGTGACCCTGCCATGCTCAGAATCTATCTTAATGCACTTGCCCGGTATGATGCCGGCCAGGCGCTCGAAGCATATGCTTCTGTCCTGAAGGAGCAGCCGGACGGTACCCTGTTCTTCGATTATGCCCATGCCCTCCATTCCGCGGGAAGGCCGCAGGATGCGCTAAAGGCTGTAGTCGAACTCCTTGCCCTCTGCCCGAACGAACCGGAGTACCGCCTTGCCGAATGCGACCTGCTCGGTGCTACCGGGGATACAACGCGGGCCCTCGAACGGTACGAGCGCCTTGTTCGGGACGAGCTGGCTGCCAAAACCGACATGGTCATGCTCGGGCGAATCATTGGCGGGTACCGGAGGTTCCTTTTCCGCACCCTCCCGGTAAACGAAGCAGAGCGTCACCTCCTGGACACGGTATCGCGTGACCTGAACGTGGTGAGCCTGCTTGAAACGGCACGGTTCTACGAGGAGACCGGAAACTCTGCCATGGCCAGGTCCTGGTATTACCGGGCATACCGGGCGGACTTCCTTGCCGGGGGGCTGGACTACGCGCTGTTCCTTGCGGGAAACGGGGAGGAGCGCGAGTGCGAGAAGGTGATGATCTATATCCTTTCCAATGTCCGGAAAGGGTCCGATCTTGTGCAGGTGGCTGCCCTCATTGTCGAGGGAAGCGGCAGGATGCACACCATGAGGCGCTTAATGGACCAGTTAATCCGGAAACTGGAGGGCCGGACTGGCTCACTTTCCACCGAAGGCAGGGAACTCCTTGCCAACGCATTCTTCCATTCAGCGACGAATGCACTGGAGGCTGCTGATTACCCGGCATGCAAGTATTTCTGCCTCCGGGGTATCGATACCCTGCCGGCACACCCGAAGACATTACAGATGGAAGACTATTTTGCCCTTCTTGTGCGCTGCAAGGAACATGCCCTTTCGGATAGTCCCGTCCTGCCGGCACACCCGTCAGCGGAGAAGACGTGCACGGCTCCTGCCGGGAGCATCCTCACGGAACAACTCGGACTTTCTGAGCAGGAGCAGAAGATCGTCTCGTTCCTCCGCCTCCACCGGAAAGCAAGCGAGATGGAGCTCCGCACGCTTCTTGGAACGCGGAGGATTGCCGGGGTGGTGAACCGGCTGGTACAGAAGGCTGCATCCCAGGGCATCAGCCTGATTGCGAAGAAAGGGATGGGAGAGGACGGAGAGATCTATGAGTATTGCGGATCCTGAACGGATGGAAAAAACCCGGCTCGAGAGCATCAACATCATCAACGCGCTCCGGCGGGGTACCGTTCCAGCGGGAGGGCTGGAGCGGATTGCTGTCGGGCTTGAGGTGGAAGAGGGGGTTATCGGGAAACAGCTGGACTACGTAGAGAGAGGCGGCGGAGACCTCAAGTTCATCCGCGGGGAGTACGGGAGCGGCAAGACGTTTCTTGTCGCACGGGCCCTCGAGATTGCCCGTTCCAAGGGATTTGTCACCTCCCACATCGTGATCTCTCCGGGAACCCCCCTGCACAAGCTCCGGGGAGTGTACCAGCAGGTGTGCGCGAACCTCAGGACTACCAGCGAAGAACATGCCCTGAAAGCGATCATCGATACCTGGCTCTTCAACATCGAGGAGCGGATCCTCTCCGTCAGCGGGGAGGCTGAAAACGATGCCGCACTCGAATCCGGAACGGAACGGGAGATCGAGGCAGCCCTTGCAGGGATCTCCTCGCTGAACTCCGCGCTCGCTGCCACCCTGCGGACCTATTACCGGGCGGGTAATGCCGGGGACTTTGCGCTTGCCCAGGCTGCTCTCGGGTGGATCTCCGCAGAGCCGAACATTGGCCGCGAACTGAAGGCAAAGGCGGGAGTAAAGGGCGATATTGATGATTCGGTCGCCTTCATCTTCCTCCAGGGGCTCATCTCGATCATCCATGGCGCCGGGTACAACGGCCTTGTGATTGCCATTGACGAGCTGGAGACCACCCAGGGACTCCAGCGGAACCAGCGCGAGAAGGCGTACCAGGTCCTTGTGCGGATCATCGATGCCGTTGACAAGGGGGAGATGCCCCGCTGTTTCTTCCTTTTCACCGGAACACCGGCATTGTTCGACGGCTCACGCGGGATCCGCTCCCTTCCCCCACTCTATGACCGGATCAGCGTAACCGATACTGATGACTTTAAAAATCCCCGCCAGCCGCAGATCCTGCTCCCCAGGTTCGATACCAAAAAGCTCGAACTCGTTGCGCTCAGGGTCGTAGACGTCTATGCACAGGCATATTCCGAGCCCGACAGGGAACGGATCTCCCACCGGTTTATCCGGGCGATGATCAAAAAGATTACCACCCGTTTCGGGGGACGGGTCGACATCATCCCGCGGATATTCTTAAAAGAATTTGTCGATATCCTGGACAAGTGCGAGCTGTACGAGGACTATAATCCCCATGACGTGTATGATTTCGATGCCGGGCACCTCAAAGGCGAACTGAAAAAAGAGGAAGAAGCCGTCATGGTTGTCACGTTCTGACCGGTACGGGTCAGATCGGACTTTTTTTTAAACCGCAACAGCACATGCTCTATCCATGAAAGGGATGCGCCTGTTGTTTGTGCTTACTGCCCTCCTGTTCATCGCACTACCGGTATCAGCAGCAGCAACCCTGACCATCAACGCGACGCCACAGACTGCCCGCATCGGAGAAACCATCGTCCTGAACGGAACGGTCACCGGGACAAGTACCATTGCAGTTTTTCTTTTTCTTACCGGGGGCGGTCTTGATACTCGTGGCGTTGCCCTCGACAACCTCAACATCCCGGCTGGGGGAGGGATGTTTACTACTGCCCCGGTCCAGCTTGCAGACGGAACATGGACCTATTCCTGGGATACGTCCGTGATTCTCGGGACGCTGAAACCCGGGAAGTACATGATATATGTCGTTGACAGGCCGGTCGACCGTCTCCGACCGGTCATGCCCCAGTACGCAACCGCCGAGGTTGAATTTTATCCTGCCGCTCATCCTCCGGAGGAGACCCCGCTTCATCCCTTACTTCCCCTGTGCGCTGTTGTGCTGGCCCCGGGTCTGGTCCTGTGGCTGCGTAAAAACCAGGAGTCATGATGCCATTCCGGGCATCAATACTTCTCGAAATTTTCCCCATGGACGTTGGATCGTCAGGAACTTGGAAGCTGCCCCCGGCTGAGGAGAGTATCCCTCTGCCGGAGGTTCAGTCTTGAACGGAGAATGCTCCTTACCGGTATCCAGATAGCAACAGAAAAACCGGAAGAGACGAAATAAAAAAAAAGGTGGCCCAGATTAAAGGGCGCGCCGGACCTTTACGGACTGGGCGTGGGCATACAGCCCTTCCGCTTCTGCAATCGTCTCGACGATATCGCCAATGGACTCCAGCCCGTCGCGATCGATGATCTCCACCGATGCTGTCTTGCAGAAGTGTGCAACATCCAGCCCCGAGTACATCTTGGAGTAGCCCGCTGTGGGAAGGCAGTGGTTGGTGCCAACCGCATAGTCGCCACAGGCAACCGCCGAGTACCGGCCAACGAAGATGGCGCCGGCATTCTGTACTTTTGTGACCACGGTCAGTGGATCGGCGACCTGGATCGAGAGGTGCTCGGGTGCAACGACATCGGATGCCGCGATTGCTTCATCAATGTCCTTCACCACGGTATAGCCGGAGTTCTTCAGCGCCTCGACAATGATCTCTTTCCTTGGAGCCCCGGCCACCATCTTCTCGATCTCCTTTCCTACCTTTGCCGGAAGGGCGGGATCCGTCGTAATGAGGATGCAGGCAGCGTTCGGGTCGTGCTCGGCCTGTGCAAGGACGTCGGCTGCAACAACTTTCGGGTGAGCCGTGCTGTCCGCGATGATCCCGATCTCGCTCGGGCCTGCCGGAAAATCAATCTCCGCATGCTCTCGGAGCATCATCTTCGCGAGGGTGACATAGACATTACCGGGACCGACAATCTTCTGGACCGGGCGGATGGATTCCGTGCCAAGCGCCATGGCCGCAACCGCCTGTGCACCGCCCGCCTGGTAGATCTCGGTGACGCCTGCAATGTCAAGCGCGACAAGGGTCAGGGGCTTGATGGGTGGGGGCGAACAGGCACAGATCTCTTTTACCCCGGCAACCTTGGCCGGGACAGCGCACATCAGCGCAGACGACGGGTAGGCTGCCCTTCCGCCGGGCACGTAGAGGCCGACCCGGTTCAGGCCGGTGGTCTTCATCCCGAGGACAACGCCCGGCTCCATCTCCTCGAACCAGAGGTCGCGGGGCCGCTGGCGTTCGTGGAAGCGCTCGATCCGGGCATGGGCTTCGATCAGGGCTTCGACAACCTGTGCATCGACTTCATCGTACGCCGATTCCCGTTCCTCATCGGAAACCGCAACATGTTCCAGCGTGCAGTATTTCTTCGCCAGGTCAATGAGTGCGGCATCCCCCTCGTTTTTCACCCGCCCGATGATCTCGGTGACGGTTCCGCGTGCATCCTCAAGGCTCGTCTTCCGTGCTGCGAGCCATGCATCGATCCCGACTGCCTTCCACATAGTGCCAATATTTTCTACTGGAAAGGTTGTTAAGGTTTGTGCATTCGAAGAAGTCCATCAGGACTTCGGGAAAGAGAAGAACGCATCAGCGTTCTTCGAAGAATCCTCACGGATTCTTCTCATTTCTCGGGTTTGATAACCCTCGAAACTTCGAAATCCGACAGGTCATCAGACCTGGAGGACGAGAAGAACGCATCAGCGTTCTTCGAAGAATCCTCACGGATTCTTCTCATTTCTCGGGTTTGATAACCCTCGAAACTTCGAAATCCGACAGGTCATCAGACCTGGTGGAGGAGGAGATGCGAAGCATCTTCGAGTTCGGAATAGTACGTCAAGAATAGCCGTATTCGGTAAAAACCGGTCAAAAAATTATTCCTTTTTGTGCTGCTGGAGGAAGTAGACACCGACACAGATGACGCCGATGGAGACCGCCATGAAGAGCATATCGGTAGATGTAGTGAATTTCATCGTGAGCACTCTCTGGAAGAAACTGACGATGAGCACCATGATGATGACCTTGATGATCTTATTCTTGAGATCGTCAAGGTTCTCGATCTCCAGGAGGCTGTGATAGGACTCCGAGCACCGGGCGACATCGATCTTGGAGATGGCAAGTTCGTACATACCGAAACTGAAGATGAGGAGCACCATGCCGATAAGGTACAGGTCAACGCCACCGATGATACCGGACAACAGAGTGGTGTAATCGACCTCAAATGTCGAGAGGATTACCGCTTCGTGGAAACTTCCCAGGATCTCGGCAGATCCCGCAATGAAGAGGAGGAAGGAACTGAACAAACCGAATATTACAGCAAGGATAACTATCAGGCGCGAGCTCCAGAGGCCCGATTCGAAGGCCCGTTCGAAAACCGATTGCTCTGCCAGGGTCTTTTTTAATTCAAGTTCGCATTCTTTTTGATCCATCACCTCTCATGTACGCGTGATGGAATAAAAAATGGGCTATCCGGTGCACCTATGATGCAGGCTCCCTGCACCGGATTGCGGCCATAATGCCTATTGCCCTTCAGAACGCACATGAAAGATAGGAACGTGGGATCATGGGAAGCCCTTACCTGAACAGCAACGAAGCAATCATCCTGTCAACGCATAACGTGGTTATCAACACGATACCGGCAGAAGCGATCCTGACCAGCCAGCGCCTTATCCTTGTTGACGCCCGCCATGCAAGTCTGCGGCCACAGGACATCCCCTTTGCGTCGCTGGAAACAGTGACTATAGGAGAGAATACCGGGATGGATCCGGTCCTTTCCCTCTCTGTTGTGCTTCCGGATGAGACACGCCACACCCTCGGTATCGTCTTCCCCCAGGCACCAAAGCAGAAACGGACCGCTGAACGTGATGAGTGGGCGGCGAAGATCAAGGAGTCGAGCCTGGTTGCTCAGAAAGAAGGAGGGGTCAAACCCGCCGAACTTGTGCCTCCCTGGATTGCCGGTGAACTTCCCGAGGAAGAAGGGGGGACTGGAGAGGGGGCAGGAGCGGAAACCGGGGGGCATGTCAATCCCCCTCTTGCACCGCGAAAGCCCCGGGTAAAGGCGTCCCCAGGAAAACGCCGTATCTTCCTTGCAGCCGGCATCGTGCTCGTCCTTGTGATCGCCCTAGTTGCAGCAGTCACGTTCCTTGCACCCACATTTACCGGCAATCTTTCAAAAACACCCGTGACAATCATTCCGACGGAAGTGGTACCATCTGTCACACCGTTACCTGCGGTCACAGAGCAGCCGACAGCCGTGGCAACGCCAGAGCCAGCGGAGACGCCGGAGAACATCCCTGTTGTGACCGCAACAACAACTCCCGAAGCAACGCAGGCTCCTGCACCGCAGCTGTCGGGAGTCTGGGTCAGAATCCAGTACGGAGGGGAATACACAGCATCGTACGGGACATCAGGCCGCATCAGGGAAGTTACCGCAAGCGGGGAACAATATTACCAGATCCCGGCAAAGGACCAGATTGTCGATGCTGCAGTCCAGAAACTGGATGCATCAGGGAACCTTCTCACGGTGTCCATCTACTATAATGGTGCCCGGTTCGCGAGCAGTTCCACCACGAAACCCTACGGGACTGCCGAGATCCATGCGGATTTGCGGGCTGCCTGACGGGCCCCGGCAAACATGATCGTGGCACCAAACTCGCCAAGCGCCCTTCCAAAGGTCATGACAGCCCCGGAGACCAGCCCTCCTGCCGTCAGCGGGAGGGTGATCGTCATGAATGTCCGCAGGAGTGATGCCCCGAGGGTTCGTGCGGTGTGCTCATAACTCCGGTCAAACTGCTCGAAAAGGGATTTTGCCTGGCGCAGGTAGAAGGGCGAGGCCACGAAGATCTGGGCCATGATAACGGCAAGCGTAGTGAAGGCAATAGGGAACCCTCTCCACACCTCACCTGTTTTTCGTTCCGGCGAGGCACACCGCCGATTGAACTACCGCACCCGGCAAACGGATCTCTTATCACCAGAACTGCCTGCATGCGGAATCCGGCTAAAAAGCATATCTTCCCGTACAACAAAGATGAGAAGATACTGAGGGTTTCATGAGTGTTCCGTACCTGAACCGCGGCGAATCCATTGTCCTGACAAACCACCGCATGAGCGACGGCTCTGTCCAGTACGACGCGATGCTGACAAACCAGCGCCTTATCCTCATGGACAGCCGGTACGACCGACTCGAACCGAAGATGATACCATTTTCCGACATCGTGACCGTCAAAGGCGGCAAGGCTGCCACCGGTGAACCGGCTATCATCCTCACGCTGAAAGAAACAGGCACGTTCAGCGACCCGGCGCAGGTAAATCTCATCTTCACCCAGAACCCCGGTGAGAAGCGGCGGCACGAGCGTGAACTCTGGGTGAAGAAACTCATCGAGCTGGTCATCAGGGCACGCGAACAGGAGGCACAGAGCACCGTTGAGCCGGTGGCAAAAAAGAACGGTCTTCAGCCATCGGTGAGACGCTGGGAAGCTCCCGAGCCCGTCCGCCCCCGGTCATCGGTAGCAGAGCCGGCACCCCCGGTTCCCGAGCCGATCGTCATCACCGAGCAGGAGCCGGATTCACTGGAGTTCTTCCTTGAGGAGAAGGCCCACCTGAACGGGTCGGTTGAACCGGCACCGGAAACGCTTGAGGAGACAGTCCCGCCAAACCCGGCACGGACACCAGAGCCCCCCCGTGCAGAGATCAAACCTGTTACTGAAGAACCCGGTGCAGGAGATATGTCCAGCCAGGAACCGCTTCCGGAACCAGAAACACCCCCAGTCCAGGAGGCGGTTCCAAAAGACCCGTTTGCCGGGATTCACATCCCTCCGCCACGGACAGAGCCGGTTGAAACACCGCCATCACCACCACAACAGGGACATTCCGGGGAGTATCGTTCGCAGGAGCCGTTCGGCACTATTGTCCAGGCTGCCACGGAATCCCTCAAAGCAAACCTGGATAAACCGGATTCACCACCCTTGGAAGAGCCGATCGTGAAAAAGACCTCGCCCCTTCCCGATCCTGCCCTGAAACCTGCCCCGGTTACACCTCATGCCCGGCAGACACCGGGCGAGAAACGCCAACTTCCGGGAACCTACACGCCGGAAGTCGTAGTCCCTGCCCTCCCGCGGTCTCCAAAGAAGCGAGTGCAGGCGACGGGCAGGACCTTCGGGAGTGCCCGGGAAAAACCCACTCCCGTGCGAAAGTCTTCTCTCGTTGCTGCTCTTCTTGCAGTCATTGCGGTTATCGCAATCCTTGCCGTGACAGCGGTTACCCTGAATTCCCTGTACGGTTCCCCTTATAGCAACACGGTCATCACGATAACGCCCTCCGCTGGGACGGCACCCGTCCAGGAACAGGCCCCGGCAGATATGAGCAACGCCGGCGTCTTTGTCCGGGTCATGTATCCCAACGACTTTACGGGCACAGTCGGGAATCCCGGGCTCCTGCGCCAGGTCTCCGGCAGGGGGGACCAGAACTTCTCCATCCTGATGACAAAGAGTATCGTCCAGGCAACAATCCGGAAACAGGACGCTTCTCCCGAACCTCTTACCGTTGAGATCTACAACACCAGCACCCTGCTTGCAAAGAGGACGGTCACTGCCCCGCTGGGGGAAGTGAGTCTGCTCATCGATACCACGACTGCTGCCGCACCGGGCATGAGCCCTGAGGACGTATCGCCAGCTGACAGGCCCCTGCTGGGTAACGGCTCGCTGATCTATTACTGATTTGCCGGACGCCCCGGAACACGGGGGTGCAGAGGGGGCCTCAATTCCCCTGTCACAACCCCACTCTTAATTATCTCCCTCTCCCAGAGTACTCACGATGCAGCGCGATATCGGTATCCATATGAAAGGTGGTGTCATCACCGAGCGGAATCCCGACCTCTCGACTATCCGGATCCGGGCACCAGCCGGGGTCCTCTCCGTCGAACAGGTCCGGGGAATAGCCAGAATAGCAAAGGCCTTCGGCAGTGGCGAAGTCCATTGCACCACCCGGCAGACCCTTGAGATACCCCACGTCGATCCGAAGCAGCTTAAAAAAGTCGCCCATGCATTGGAAAAAAACGGGACTCCTGTCGGTTCAGAGCGGGACGAGATTGTGAATATCATCGCCTGTCCCGGCACCGAACGCTGCAAGTTTGCCAATATCGATACCATCAGCCTCGCACAGAAGATCGATACAAAACTCTTTGGCAAGGTGATGCCGGTCAAGATGCGGATTGCCCTCTCCGGCTGCCCGAACGCCTGCACGAGCCCGATGCTCAACGAGATCGGGGTGATCGGTAGGGTCAGGCCCGTCAGGACAAAAGAACGGATCTGTACCGGCTGCGGCAGCTGCGTCTTCTACTGCAAGGAGGGCGCAATCAGGATCAGGAACGGGATCTCGGTGCTGGACGAGAACAAGTGCGTGGAATGCGGTGTCTGCGTCCAGTCCTGTTCCTTTGATCTCATCAAGGCAGAAGACCGGCACTTCCTGATTACCGTCGGGGGCCGCCGCGGGAGGCACCCGAAAGTCGGTCGTAAGCTGCTTACGGTAAAAACCGAAGAGCAGGTGCTCTTTGTTATCGAGAAGATTGTGGACTGGGTCTACCGTCGGGCCTGGAGCGGGAGGCTCCTCTCAGAGCAGCTGGACGATCTCCACTTCGAGAAGTTCAAAGAAGAGATCCTCAGGCAGGTACCGGAAGCCCGGGCCGCAGAGGATGCAAAAAAACCGTGACGTGATTCACAGGGTTCCGGATTGACAAGCAGGAGAAGAATCCATGATTGGATTCTCTCTTCTGTTTTTTTGTAAATGTGTGTGTTGTGTGCAGGAAAAAAGGGAAGATTAGATCTTCTTGTACAGGTTCCCGTACACGACAACGCCCTTCTTCTTCTTGTGGCGCTCGCCCATGTCGCCAATGAAGTGAGCAAACTTCGCTTTGGAGCCGTCAACGTCAAGCTCAACTTCACCGTTCGGCTTGAACCCGGGCATCATGACATCGAGGGAGCCAAAGATGATGATAGTGCCATCAACCATCTGGCCGCCGACCTTGCTTGCAGCATTGCCCTTGATGGTGACCTTTCCACCCTCTGCATGGGTCATGACATGAACATCGACGTTGCCGTTGATCGTGATCTCGCCGCCAAGCATATACATCCCGGTATCAGAACCGGCATTGCCCATGACAAGGATCTTGCCGCCGGACATGCCCCTCCAGTCGCCACGGTATGCGGCGCCGAGGTAGTTGCCGGCATTGCCTTCGATGATCAGCTCGCCGCCCTTCATGGCAGTTGCAGCGAATGCGCCGACATCGCCCTTTGCCGTGAGCTTTCCGCCCTTCATCCAGGCACCGACATACTGGTCGGCCGGGCCCTCAATGAGAACCTCACCGGCGGTCATCTTGAAGCCGATGTACTTGACTTTCTTCACGTCGCCTTTGACAACAATCTTCGTGTCGGCAGCAGTTGCTCCGGCATTGCCCTTGACGTCGAAATACTTGCCAAGGGTTGAGGGGACGTTCCCCTCGAATACCGGGAGCTCTGCAATCTGGGCTGCACTCTTGCCGGCAAATGCATCGGGGGAGATGGTGTCTGCTTCAAGATACAGTACAGGCGCGTTTTTTATGGTTATGGTAACGGTTTCCATCTTCTTCCACCTACACTTGTGTTGCATCAACCTCGATTGCATACGGGTTCGGGACAAAGTGGTGCCCGAGCGCTTCATAGTTGGCCTGCGTCATGCTGTAGTACTTGACGAACTTCTCGTTGATGTCGCGGGCAACCTGCGGGTTCTCTTTTGCCTTGACGTTGACCCAGAGGGTGCGCTTGTTGCCATTGCTGACAATCTCGCCATTGTTGACTACCTGAACACCGCTCTTGATGAACGCTGCGCAGCGGCTGAATGCCTTCTCGATGTCGTCGGGGTTTGCGATCGGCTTGTCGGGGTTGATGTTGTAGATTGCAACATCGGCATCCATGCCGGGCTTCAGGCCACCGCACATGGCGGCAAGGCCGAGAGACTTGGCCGGGCCGGCACGGGTCATCTGGGCGAGCTCGTAGAGCGAGATTTCGCGGTCGAGCGTGCCGATGGAGGTCTGCGACAGGACCTTGTCCTTGTGCTTGAAACCCTCGATCTGCTGCTTCCGTGCCTTCTCGGACATCAGCCACTTGTACACGCGGGGGTACCGGGTGAACGGGCCGGCGTTCGGGTGGTCGGTGGTGATGTAGCAGCGCATCGGATCCTTCATCATGAGAGGGATCTCAAGGCCGATTGCCCACTGGATGGCACAGACCGAGATATTCGGGCTGTAAATGTAGGGCACGACACCGGCTGCGGTCTCGAGCTCGACATCGACATTTGCCCACTTGAGGTGGTTGAGACCGGTGAGGTGGTGCTCGAACGGACCGTCAGCGGTCATCGTGGTGGTCTCGTCAAGGGTGACGTTACCGGTATCGATGGTGATGGTCTTGTTCTTGTTGACGTAGTCGGTGACCTCCTTGGCCTTGGACTCAAAGTCGCCCCAGTTGGTTCCGCCATAGGAGTGGAACTGGGTATGAGTGAGGTGCAGGACCTGCTCGCGGCCGAACTTGTTCTTTGCCTTGAGACCTTCGGTCAGTTTCAGCGTGTCCAGCGTAGTCTCGTAGCAGCCGGGGTTACCGAGGTTGTTCGGGTGGATGTGGACCGAATGCGGGAGACCGAGATACTCGTTTGCTTCCATCAGGCCCCGGACAATCTCTGCCGGAGTGATATCGAAGTACGGGACAGGGTCTTTAACGGTGAGACAGTTCAAACCCCAGCCCCAGGCTTCGGTGCCGCCGGGGTTGACAACCTTGAGTGCGTATCCCTTGGTAACGTTGAGAAGCCAGGCACAGTATGCCGCGGTGTTCTCGATCTCGTGGTTCTTGAGGTACTCGAGGACGAACCAGTTGTTCCCGAAGACCGGGAATGCGCCCTCATCGATGATGGGGGTGTCGCGGATCTCCTCGTGCACGTGGCGGGAGAAGAGCGGGGGCATTGCAGCCTCCATGGCAACGGCAAATCCCATCTTTGCATACTCGTACCCGGTCTTGAACGTGGTCGGGATGGATGCTCCACTGCCCATCCGCTCCATGCCCTTTGTCGGGGTGCAGCTGAAGAGCTTGTCCTCGGGCCGGTAGATGCGGCCGAGGTTGACCTTGGGACCGGCAACGTGAGCGTGGATCTCCACGGCACCTGCCATGACGGTCTTGTCCTTTGCATCGATGACCTTTGCGGAGGAGCCGACCTTGTCGACGATCTTCCCGTCCTTGATGCAGATATCCTTCTTGTCGCCCTTGATGCCCTGGACGGGGTCAAAGACATGGCCGTTCTTGATGATGAATTCAGACATGTTACGCTACCCCCTTGAGTTTCTTCAGTTTGGTACAGACCATGGTCAGGAAGTCGAGATCCGTGAGCATGCCCTCGGGGGGTTCGACGACCTTGCGGCAGTCGATCGGGACATTGTCCATACGATAGCAGTTACCGCCGGTCTCAACACCGTTGAAAGCAACGGGGACATGGAGCTTGGAGACTCCTGATGTCGGGGTCAGGTGCGGGTCGATACAAACCGAATCCACTTTCGCGATCTGCTTTACGGCGCTGATCGGGAAGTGTGCACCCGGGTCGCTGCCGATGGTGAACATGGCATCGACTTCCCCGCGGAGCAGGAGGTCGATCGAACTCGAATCGCCGGGGTTGTAGCGGGCAAAGCCGCGGGTGAGGTCAACGGAATACGGGAACCCGAACTGCCAGGCAAAGACTTCACCGGAGCCGGTCACATTGTAGTGGCCCCGCATCGGCATGATCGAGTATTTCGTGTACTCGTTGAGGTCCTTTGTGAGCGCGATTGCCGCGTCGATGTTGTGGTTCTTGGAGAGGGACTGGGTAACACCCATACCGAAGAAGATGATGCCGAACCGGCCGCTCTTTAAGATGTCTGCAACCTCGCGGATCTTCTCTGCGGGAATGCCTGCCACTACATCCGGAAGCCACTCGCCTTTGAGGGCAACACGGAGGGCGTCAAGGAGCTCATAGTCGCGACCCTGTTCGATCTGCATGTGGACATCGGCCATCTTGGCAGTGTCAGTACAGCGGGGGTCGACGACCACAAGCTTCCTGCTCATCTGTCCCTTGCCGGTGAAGAAACCGCGGGGGAAGATGGAGTACCGGGACATGTGCCGGGGGTGGGCGTGTGCCGGGTTGCAGCCCCAGAAGATGACACGGTCGGCGCGGTTCTTGACTTCCCCAAGGGTACAGCTCGGGAGTCCGATATCCTGCACGGCAATGAGGGTGGTACCGTGGCAGACGGCTGCGGTGTTGTCACAGCAGGCTTTTGCGATCTCGGCGATCTCGTTACCCACGCTCTGGGCCTCGCAGTTGGTGGAGGACCAGCCGTACATCAGGGGCTTCTTGGCTTTTGCAAGGAGCTTTGCGGTATAGTCCGCGGCCTCTTCATACGAGATCTCCTTCCAGCTGCCGTCTTCCTGGCGGAGCCGGGGCTTCGTGACCCGGTCGCTCGACTGGGAGTGGAGGAACTTCTCGGTCCCGATAACACAGGCATTTGCCACTTCGAGGAGCTTCTTGCCGTCATCGGATACGGTAACTTCGACATCGTCGCAGAGAGTCCCGCAGAACGGGCAGATTACATCGGTAATAGTCTTGGTCATCCTACTTTCACCCCGCACTGTCTCTGCACAAGTTCTATTCCTAAAAGGACGGGCTCATTGATCGCCACTTCAACCTTCGCAGGCGTGCCCTTGAATGTGGGCATGCCGGTGGAGTAGGTGTTGTTGCTGACAACGGAGTTTGCCCACGGGCCCATCGGGATAAATGCAACGCCCGGGTGAGGGCCCTGCGTGGCCTCGATGGCCTTGACAATAACATTGCCGTAATCGGTCGTGACCTTCACGTTGGTGTTCTTCCAGGCGCCGAGTTTCTTTAAGTCGGAGGGGTCCATCTCAATGATGCCGCAGGCGGTGCGGTACGAGGGCTTCTCCTTGCCGCTCTCGATTGCAACGCCCTGCTGGATGGTCCTTCCGGAGATCAGGTTAATGCTGATTGAGTTTGCCATGGTATTCCTCGCTTCAGGCCTCAGTCAAAACAACCGCTCCCTTTCCGGAGAGGCGGATCACATCCATCGGGCAGGCATTCACGCAGACGCCGCAGCCGGCGCAGAGCTCGGACTTGACATCGAGGTGGATCGACTTCCCATTCTTCACGGCATAGATCTTTTCCTTGGTTGCCGGGTCCACGGTATATAGCTCAAGGGCATCAACCGGGCATGCGATGACGCAGTTGCCACAACCGGTGCATCGCTCCATGTTTACATGTACAGAAAACGCCATGCGTATCACACACACTGTCGTCGTAAAATTATGATTTCCCGGCTAGTT
>Ga0302253_1000106_pt1 | contig 89902 bp, 92 predicted proteins | sample AAG_RA_Trp_MG_FD_193537 | JGI IMG/M metagenome (GOLD analysis project Ga0302253, IMG submission 193537) | Enriched activated sludge microbial communities from anaerobic digester in WTTP, New Holstein, Wisconsin, United States - AAG_RA_Trp | ecosystem: Engineered > Bioreactor > Anaerobic >... | reverse complement strand
TCATCCGCTCAATCCAGGCGCAGAGTGAGCAGACTGCAGCATCAATGCAGGAGTCCTTCGAGGAGATCAAGGGTGGCATCGAGAGCGTGAACATGACGGTTGATTCCCTGAACCGGATCGTCTCCGAGGCCACGATCGTCTCTGCGGGAGTCGGTGAGATCACGCGGGCAACCGAGGACCAGGCAAAGGCAACAAACCAGCTGATGTCCGGCATCGAGTCGTTCCGCTCCATCACCAGCGAGAACCAGCAGCGCATGGAAGACATGGCTGCCCTTGCCGAAGAGACCAGTGCCTCCACTGAGGAGATTGCCAGCGCTTCAGCCGAGCTCTCGGCCATGGCAGAGCACTGCAGGACAGAGATGGGGCAGTTCCGGGTCAAGTGACGCCGGCCTCGCCCCGTCCCCTGAAAATTATATAAAACAGGCAGACACCATTTTACGATACTATCAAGGTACTGAGGAGAACTGATGGATGGCTTTGACCTCTTAAAACGCTATATCGAGCAAACCCTGAAGATCCAGTGCGGGAACTACAAGGAAGATTATATCAAGCGCCGTCTCCTCTCGCGGATGCGGTCAACCAATACTGCTGATTACAACGAATACCTCAGGTACCTCAAGGCAAACCCGCCGGAACTGGAGGTGCTCCGCAAGGCGCTCACCATCAATGTCACGGAGTTCTTCCGGGATGGCGATGTGTACGATATCTTACGAAAGGAAGTTCTCCCGGATCTCTTCGCGAAGCGCAAACGCCTCCGGATCTGGTGTGCCGGGTGCTCGACAGGAGAAGAACCCTACTCGATCGCCATGATCATCCACGAGATGATGGCACAGAACAAGGAGATCTCCGGCCAGATCTTTGCAACAGACATCGACAAGGTTGTGCTCGCAAAAGCCCAGGAAGGGATCTATGCCCAGAAAGCGATGGCCAAGTTGTCGGAGAGCCAGATCCATCGGCATTTCACGAAAATGGCCGATGGGAATTACCAGGTGAAGGATCACTTAAAGGAGCTCATCCGCTTCCGGCCGCATGACCTGATGAGCGGCGCCCCGATATCCCGCTGGCTTGACCTCATTACCTGCAGGAATGTCACCATCTACTTTACCGAAAAACAGAAAGACGATCTTGCCCGGCTCTTCCACGGGGCCCTTGTCAGTGACGGGTATTACATCATGGGCAAGACAGAGTATCTCGGGAGGCAGGTGGAAAACCTGTTCACTGCAAGAAATTCCGTCCAGAAAGTCTTTGTCAAGAAAGAATAATTAAGGGGACTGGGATCACTCTTTCTTCTCTTCTGCTGCTCCATCCGATCCTCTCTGGAAACTGCTTGTCAGGCTCCGCTGCAGTTCCTTTCGTGCAGCATGGGCTTTTAGCTGGTTCATCACCGTCACAAAGTTCAGGCCGATGATGATGAGGACAAGGAGCAGGCTGACCCAGAGCATCACACCCTGTGAGGAGAGAAACGCTGCCCAGAGGAGCACGACAAAGGAGATGAGGTAAAAGACCACCCATGTGCGAAGCCCGGGCAACTCCATGTACATCCATTTTCTTGGGCGAGGATATAATCCATACGGAATACGAATTATGAAATAAATTCCCGCATGGTGCGTACAGTTTTTTCCTTCATTTTTTTGGAACATTTCTGCGGCCGGGAATTCCCCTGTGCAGTTCCGTCATGTTTTTTTTCTTTTGGGCCCAACAACATCCTGTGGAGAAAGGAGACCTTATCACCCTCATCGGCGGAGTCATCCTGGTTTTTGTCATCGCCCTTGTCATGAACCCTCATTACCTTTCGGGTTTCCCCGGAATCGGAGGAAAATCTGGTGAGTCTTCGGTTCCAACCATGGTCGCCAGAATGCCGGTTACTCCAATAAGCTCAATCACTCCTGTAACCCGCATCAGCACATCAGTGCCGACTCCTGAACCAACTATTTCGCCGCCCTACCGGCTCTTTTATAACAGCAGCCCGTTCTCCTATCCCCGGTTCAAGATGCCGGATAACATCTATATCTATGGCGCCGGGGACATCCCGTTCCGTGGTCGCGAGATGGTGACCTTTGCCTTCATCAACGAGTCCCGGGGGGGACTGAGCCAGAGGTTCAGTGTTCCGTACCCGGTCTGGTCCCTGAATGCAACGGTAAATGCAGAGCGTACACCCCAGTACGGGAACTTCAAGATGGTCCTCTGTTACGCGAATAATGGTACGGTCATCGATGGCATGGAGATATTGAACCGCGGATCGATGACCCGGGTTATCCAGACATATGGTGTAGACGTGTACATGATTATCACAACCGCATATATCGACAGTTACCAGATCAATCTCGAGACACCGAAGGACTATTACTTCCAGTATACGGGTCGGTAACCGTCAGTACTATCCCGGTCAGGAATAATGCGGATAACCGGAGAAACCGGAACTCAGAGTTTCTCAACCGTGATCCGGACCCGGTCCCCGTTTTTCAGGAGATGCCCTTTCGGGATATCGATGTTGAACCAGAGTGCTGCCGGATTATCCTGGTTTGAGTCCTGGGACATCAGGCAGTCTTTGTGTTCATTGATGTTTGCAATGAATTCGATTGCAGATTCAAATTCCAGTACTTTTGTCATGATAAAAGGAGAGAGGTATTTTCACTGGCCTAGATGGCACGCGTGGTGACCATCCAGGTAGTGCTGTTCGAGTAGCTCCACCGGATAATATCCAGTTCCTTACAGATCTCGGCAAGGATTGCCATGTTGGTACCGACTTCCTTGGGCGAGAGACCAAGGTCTTTTGCAATGTATTTCGATTTGAAATAATGCTTGCCCTTGGTGATGCCGGAGTTGAGGTACGTGACGATCTTGTGCTGGGTCTCGTTATACGTCTCACGTAATTTCTTAGTGGTTGACATGTTGTGCCTCAGCATTAAAAACTCATATAGATCAATTGCTATATATAAATATCTAATCTTCCTGACAAAAATTCAGTCTTCTTTTTTTCACCCGGCTGAAATTTCGACCAGAAAGATTATATTTCGCCCGACATGGGCGTGGTTTCTCTAAGATTGCTGATACGCGCGTCTTCTGCATTTCCGGGTAAAATTCATTGAGATCCCAAAAAGGTGAAGGGGTTATTTGGGTGCCTGGATCTGGGCATCGGCTATCTTTGTGATGAGTGCCTCAAGGACAACATCGCGCATGCCCTCAACGAACTTTATGCTGCCCACGACCAGGTGCCCGCCACCGCTGATGCCGCCGCCCGGGATCTCGACCCGGAGCTCCCGTACCATCCGGGGGATGTTCATGAGAACGCCCCGGGACCTGAGGACGGCAAAGTCCGGGCCAAAGCCGATGGTGACTACCGGCTTTCCTGCATTCTCGCGGCAGAGCCGGTCGTGCACTTCCCCACTCGTCTTGCCGGGAGGAGGGAATGTGAACTTGTGGGCATGGATCTCGACATCGATGAGGAAGAGGTGGGCGTCGTTTTTCAGCACACGGGGGACAACGTGGGGCATGCAGGCGCTCATCTGGTCCGCGATCATGGTGTTTGCACCGTCGACGAGCAGGGCAACGAGCTTCTTGTGGCGCTCGGTATTGCCGGTGATGTTCAGGATGTCTTTTACGATCTCCCGGCCGTCATTGAACCGGAGCCAGAACTGCTCGTAGTCAAGGGCAAGGGCGATGTCCTTGCAGGCTTCTTCGGGATACTGGTCGCGGACAAGGTCAAGGAAGAGCGCCCGTTCCGGTGCCTCGCTCCGGTCGCCGACAGCGGCAATGGCCGGGAGGTGGCGGATCAGGGGTTCGACCTTCGGGTTGATCAGCCGTGCAACTTCTGTTCCCAGCATCCCTGCCGTGATCCCGAAGTCGCCACCGACATGGTACGGGTTGACATGGGCGACCAGGTACTTGTCGATGGTTGCGTCCGGGTGGTGGTGGTCGACCACTACGAAGGGGATATCGTACACGCTCGCGATCTTGTAGGAGGGTTCGTCCTCCTCGGTGGAACCGTTGTCGGTCAGGAGGACGAGCGGCATCTTCTGGCCGAACCTGACATGGTCCTTCAACGAGAAGTCAAGGTCGCGGGTGATGTCCTCGATCTCGTAGAACGGGGCTTTTGACGGTGCCCGCTTGAAGAGGAAGTAGTCGGCATCGAAATCCCCGCCAGACTCCCGGATGAGCGAGACGACTGCCTGCTCGATCGCGACTGCGGAGCAAATACCGTCAGCGTCGGCATGGTGCCGGAGGATGATCGGCTGGGAGGTGAAGACGGCCTTCCGGATGATCTTTGCAACCTTCTTCATCTCGGGACGGAGTTTTTCTAAAACCTCGCTCTTGACAAGGAGCGGGATATCTTCCGGCTCGGAGCGCTTGTCGAGTGCCTGCTCGATCCGGGCTTTCACCGCATCCGAGTCATCCCCTTTGAGCGCGGTTATGAGATCCGCCTCGATCTGGAGCTGGTTGTTTCGCCGCATCACTTCGCCGATGACCTTGACGATGTCACCGAGTTCTATCTCCGGGAATGCCCGTACGCCTGCCTCGACGAATGCGGCGGCATTCTGGGTTCCGGTCTCGTCAACAATCGTGAAGATGGTCGGGCCGCTGGTCTGCTTGATCTGGGCGACTTCGCCTTCGACGGCAACGGTCCTGCCGATCTTTTCCGCAAGATCCGCGATCTGGACCGTTGTCGATTTCCGTTCGATGTTTTGTACCTGGTAGACCTGGATCTGTACCTCTTCAAGATCGATGTTGCCATTGGGGCGGATCTGCCGGACACGGACGAGGATGGAGTCCCGCTCCTTGTGCTCGCCCTTCATGTTGCTCTTGTGTACAAGGCCCTTGATCCGGTCGTTCAGCTGGACGAACATCCCGAAGTTGGCAAAGCCCTGGACCTTTCCCTGGTATACGTTCCCTTCCCCGATGTCGGCAAGGTCGCAGCCTGCGCCCAGCCGGTACACGAGGACATCATCACTGGTATTAGACATGGTTCTCTCTCACCACACACGACGTACGGAAAAATGGTTGCGATTATGGTATGGATCGTCAACGCTCCGCGAAATGGTTGATATACTATCAATGGGTGCCTGAAAGGTTAATTTACTTGTTATCCGGGAAAAGGGAGTTTTTGGCCGGGGAGCGATTGTATCAATCCCGGAACGGGACCTCGATCATGTCCAGATCGTTGGGAACAAGAATGGTGCCGGCATACCTGCTCCGCGCCTCGGTGACGTGGGTCTTTGCATCCGGGTACCGTGAGCTGGTATGGATGAGGACGAGGGTGCCGGCGTTCAGCGCTGTTGCGGCCTCGCCGGCCTGGGCAGCGGTTGCATGGTAAAACTCTGCTGCCCGTGCGGATTCAGCCTCATCGTAGGTTGCATCATGGATGAGGAGGTCGGCATTGGCGGCAACGTCAGTAATGGTCTCGTGGATGGCGCGGGTGTCCCCGGTATAGACGATCTTCCGTCCCGGCCTCTGCGGGCCCATGACCCGGTCAGGCCTGACTTCCACGGTTGAATCCCCGGTTTTTATGGATACGGTCTCCCCGCGCTGGAGTTTCCCGAACAGCGGGCCCGGGGGCACGCCGAGGGCGATGGCCTGTTCGCGGTCGAACCTGCCCGGTCGTGGGTCCTCTTCGAGAATGTAGCCAAGCGTGGGCATGCCATGGGAAGCAGCGAACGCGGTAACGGTATACCCCTCGAAGCGCACCCAGGAACCGGGAGCAAGTTCAACCGATTCCATCGGGAACTTCAGGTTGAACCGTGCAACATGCCGGAGCGTCCTGACAAACTCGTGCACCCATTCCGGGCCATAGATGGTCAGTGGCTCGGTCCGGCCATTGAAGGACATGGTCTGGACAAGGCCGAAGATCCCGAGGAAATGGTCGGCATGCCAGTGGGTGACGAAGATGGCATTCACGGTGAACCCGCACCGGGCTCGCATCATCTGCTGCTGGGCGCCTTCGCCGCAGTCAAAGAGGAGCGTGTCAGAACCCCGCCTCACCATGATGCAGGGCGGGTTGCGTGACGGGGTGGGAAGGGCCCCGGCAGTCCCGAGGAAATACACCTGGAGGGTCTCGCCGCTCATGAGGCCTCCCCCGTCACACGAACTCCCTCCGGAAGACCGCAAGGCTCTTTTTTGCCTCCTCGATCGAGCGACCCTCGATCACGATCCGTTTTCCCCTGTACCCGGAAGCGATGGCCCGGCCGGTACTTTTCCAGTCGATCGTTCCTTCGCCAAGGGCAAGGTGTTCGTCGGTAACGCCATGGTTGTCGTGGATGTGGATATGGTCCGCCCGGTCCACGTACCGGAGGAACTCGCCGACCTTTCCCAAGGTGTTTGCATGCCCGAAATCAAACGTCATGCCGATTCCCTCGATCCCTTCGGTCATGCCGATCAGTTCCTCGGGGAGCCGGCAGAGGAACTCCTTGTAGCTGATCATGTTCTCGAGGCAGGCAAGCACCCCGTGCTCGGAGGCGCATTTCCCAATCTCGCGGAGGGCCTCTTTCTGGAGTGCCCATACCTTCTCCGGCATCATCTTGCCAACCGGCGAGATGTACCCGGGATGGACGGTGACGCGATCGGTCAGCGGGGCAGCGTGTTTGATGCAGGTCTTGATCTGCCGGACAGATTCCCGCCAGATGGGGTCGTTGAGGGTGGCGAGGTTCAGGTCGCCGTACGGGGCATGGACGGATGCGAGGAGCCGGGTTGTGGACAGGACTTCCTGCACGTTCCGGAAGCAGTCCGGGTTCTCCAGCCGGTAATTGCCGTCGCTGACGATCTCCCAGCCGTCAAAGCCCGCCTCTTCGATGCCGTAGACCCAGGTAATGTCTTCCCAGACCTTTGCTGATGAAGAGAAAGAGAGCTTTGCGTTCACGGATCACCCCGCAGCTGCGCGAGAAGGTGTCGGACATCCCGTTCAAAATCATCCAGGGATCCCTCGTTCCTGATCCGGATGTCTGCCTGTTCCAGGGCTTTCCCCAGGCCCCAGCCAAGTTCCCGCTGGTCGCGGTTCTTCAGGGCGTCAGCTGTCGTAAAATCATCGGAGCGTGCCCGGGCCGCTATCCGTTCGAGGCGCTTCTCAAAAGGCGACTCAATACTGATCAGCGTAAACCCGTCAAAGTTTTTCCGGAAGAGGGCAACCTCCGTGTCTCCCCGTATGCCGTCCACCAGCGCGAGGGGCGTGTCAAGACTGCGGATCTCCGGAACACAGAGCTGGGCGATAGCGTCCATCCCCCGCTCGGCCCGGAGACGGTTTGCCGTGGCTCCGAAGTTTGTATCGTTCGGTTCGAGCCCGGCCTCGCGGACGGCCTTCCGGATCATGTCGCCCATGACAATGACCGGGATCCCCGCGTCCTGCGCGATACGGGAGAATTCACCTTTTCCGCTTGCCGGCATTCCTACGACGCCAATCACTCTCATATGATATCTCCCCGATCTCCCGTGTCCGTATCCGCACTGTCCGCCCCAGTTCGTCAGCTATTGCCTTGAGCTCAGGTAAGGTCAGGGGCGGATGGTTCTCCTGTAATGTTCGACGTTTACAGATATATTCCCCATTGCTCATTTCAGGTGCCGTCTCGCGCATACGGATGATTTTATGCTCGCCCTGCTGGAGCACGAGTGGGGTTGTGCCGATCTCCGCCGAGATCTTTTTGATATAATCGGCATTCTCGTAGAATGTCGTGATGACGACCTCAAAATCGAAGAGAGGATTATCGCGTGCAGCGTTTTTACAGAGGGTGATGGATTGTTTTACGCATTTCTCGTAATTATCAGAGGGCATGGAGCTGTATCCGCCCTGCAACCCGGAGAATCCCTCCCACCGTGTCTTGTAATCGATGGCAACGCGATCCAGAAGGTTTTCCTGGATAAGGACCTCCAGCGTTCCCGGGAAGAGGCCGTTTGTCTGGAGGCCGACTTTCAGATCCCGTGACCGGGCATGCCGGGCAATCTCCAGTACGGCTTCTTTCTGGAGTGTGGGCTCCCCGCCGGATATGATAATGCCGCTTACAAAGGGAGCAGACCCGTTGATCATTTCCCTGATCTCGTCCATCTCCCGAAGATCCTGACCCGTCTGGATTGCCTCGTTATGGCAGTAGGAGCACCGCAGGGGACACCCGCGAAGGAAGATGGTGCAGACTGCCCTCCCCCGCCAGTCAATTGTCGAGATGGGGACAAAGCCGCCAAAGTTTACCCTGATAGGATCACCGTGCCGGAATATTTATCGTCGAGGTTATTTGAGTGTATTGAGACCGTCGGAGGCAACAGTCCGCATTCATAAAAAAATGCGTGGCAAAAAAGGGGAGGGGATCAGAAATCAAAGTGCTTGCTGACGATCTTGAGGGCGCAGTAGTCTCCGCACATGGTGCAGGCATCCTTATCGGCCGGCAGGCGTTCGTCACGGATGGCTTTTGCACGTGCCGGGTTCATCGCTACGGCAAACTGGCGGTTCCAGTCAAGATCCCGGCGGGCATGGCCCATCTCGAGGTCCAGTTCCCGGGTCTTCTTCAGCTTGATCATGTCGCCGACATGGGCCGCGATCCGTGAACTGATGACACCTTCATAGACTTCCTCGGGAGTCGGCAGGGCAAGGTGTTCGGCAGGGGTGACGTAGCAGATGAAGTCCGCACCGCAGGAGGAGGAGATTGCTGCACCTATGGCGGCAACGCGGTCATCGTAACCTGGTGCGATGTCTGTGACAATGGGGCCGAGCATGTAGAACGGCTTGTTGTTGGTGACCCGCTTCATGAGCTGGACATTGGTTGCGATCTCATCGAGAGGGACATGGCCGGGCCCCTCAACAATGACCTGGACATTCTCGTTGTGTGCTTTGTCGGCGAGTTCGGCGTTGATGAGGAGTTCCTGGACCTGCGCCCGGTCGGTGGCGTCATGCACCGCGCCGGCCCGCATGCCATTGCCCATGGAGAGGGTGACCTCGTGCTCCTTCATGATCTCGAGAAGGTAGTCAAACTCTGAGTAGAGGGGATTCTCCTTCTCGTTGTGGAGCATCCACGCAGTCATGAACGCCCCGCCCCTGGACACAAGCCCGCCGTGGCGGCCCTGGTTTTTCAGGCGCTTGACCGTTTCCCGGTTGATGCCGGTGTGGATGGCCATGAAGTTGGTTCCCAGCTTGGCCTGCTCTGCTGTGATGCGGAAGAGGTCGTCCTCCTTCATGTGGACAACGGCGCCATCTTTTCGTGCCGCTTCGATAAATGCCTGGTACAGGGGGACGCAGCCGCACGAGAGGGTCGTGTTGGCTATGACCTGCTTACGGATCTCGACAAAGTCGCCACCGGTCGAGAGTTCCATTAAGGTGTCAGCACCGGCAAGTTCCGCCTGTCGTGCCTTCTCGATCTCTTCAGGGATATTGACGATATCGGATGACGTCCCGATCGAGGCGTTCACCTTGGTACGCAGACCTTCTCCGATACCGCAGATTTTGACTTTGCGGTACGGGGAGACCGGAATGGCGATATGGCCGCCGGCAACGCCGCGGCGGACGAAGTCCTCGGTGACCCCTTCCTGCTTTGCGACGATCTTCATCTCTTCTGTTACGATGCCCTTCTTGGCATCCGCGACAATACTCATGGCATACTGGTTGCCGTAAAGACCAGATAAAGGCTTCTTTTTTCGATTGTGGACTAAATCTGGCTTGTTATGTGATCAAGTAAAGTTGAATTGGAATAACGCAGTTTATTTTGTGTTCCATTCTGCCCCTAAAATGGCGTGAATGGTCTGACCTCCCCGTGTTTTTCAGATTACCGGGCCCCTGCTTCTTGCACAATGTTTATATATTGTGGCGCACTAACTAATGGTAAACCTTGATTGAACGAGGTGTTTTACGATGACAGATAAGGATTATTACGAAGTTACAGTAAAGGAAGCGGCCCACGACGATGCCGGTCGCGGGATTGCACGCCTGAGCATCGAGGTGATGAAGAAGATCGGCCTTGTCTCCGGTGACGTTATCGAGATACAGGGAAAGAAGAAAGCTGCCGCGATCGTCTGGCCCGGCTTTGCCCAGGACACCGGCTTTGGCATCCTCCGCATCGACGGCAACATCCGTGGGAATACGGGGACCGGTATCGATGAGAAGGTCAGGATCAAAAAGTCGGAGGCGGAGTATGCCAAGAAGATTGTCGTCCAGCCTACCCAGCCGATTCGCCTTGTCGGAGGTGAGCAGTACCTTTCAAGGGTGCTTCGCGGGCGGCCGGTGATGGAAGGCCAGGCTGTCCGCGTGGACGCGATCGGGAACTCCATCACGCTGGTCATAACAAAGGTCGCCCCCAAGGGTATGGTCATCGTTACCGATGACACCGAGATCGAGCTCAAGGAGGAGGCCTACAAGCCCGAAGAGGGCAAGCAGGAGATGTCCGATATCCATTACGAGGATATCGGCGGCCTTGGCCGCGAGCTCCAGCTGGTCCGCGAGATGATCGAGCTCCCGCTCCGTCACCCGGAGATCTTCGAGCGCCTGGGGATCCAGCCGCCCAAAGGTGTGCTGCTCTATGGCCCTCCAGGTACTGGTAAGACACTGATTGCAAAAGCTGTCGCAAACGAAGTGGATGCTCACTTCATTACCCTCTCCGGCCCGGAGATCATGAGTAAGTATTATGGCGAGAGCGAGAAGGGCCTGCGCGAGAAGTTCGAGGAGGCGCAACAGAACGCGCCTGCAATTATCTTCATCGATGAGATAGACTCAATCGCACCAAAGCGTGCGGAAGTGCAGGGCGAAGTAGAACGGCGTGTCGTTGCCCAGCTCCTTTCCCTCATGGATGGCCTCAAGGGCCGGGGGCAGGTCATCGTCATCGCGGCAACCAACCTCCCCGACTCCATCGACCCGGCACTCCGGCGCGGCGGCCGGTTCGACCGCGAGATCGAGATCGGTATCCCGGACAAGAAAGGCCGGATGGAGATCTTCCAGGTCCACAGCCGCGGTGTTCCCCTTGCCGACGACGTAAAGATTGAGGAGTACGCCAACACCACCCACGGCTTTGTCGGCGCGGACATCGCGCTGCTGGTAAAGGAAGCCGCGATGCACGCCCTCCGGAAGGTGATCCCCCAGATCAAGATTGATGAGGATATTCCGGCTGAAGTCATGGACGCGCTGCGGGTTACGAACGAGGACTTTGCAGAAGCCCGGAAACATGTTGAGCCATCGGCCATGCGCGAGGTGCTTGTCGAAGTGCCAGATATCACCTGGAAGCAGGTGGGAGGTCTTGAGGACGTTAAACAGGAACTGAAGGAAGCGGTCGAATGGCCGTTGAAGTTCCCCGATGTCTTCGAGCGGCTCCAGACCAAGCCCCCCAAGGGAATCCTGATGTTCGGCCCGCCCGGCACCGGTAAGACCCTGCTCGCAAAGGCGGTTGCAAACGAGAGCGAGTGCAACTTCATCGCGGTGAAGGGCCCCGAGCTCCTGTCAAAGTGGGTTGGAGAATCGGAGAAAGGTGTGCGGGAGATCTTCCGGAAGGCCCGGCAGGCATCCCCGTCGATCATCTTCTTCGACGAGATCGATGCCCTGGTTCCCAAGCGGGGAAGCTACCAGGGGTCCTCGCACGTGACCGAGAGCGTGGTCTCCCAGATCCTGACCGAGCTCGATGGCATGGAGGAACTCAAGAACGTCACGGTGCTCGCGGCAACCAATCGCCCGGACATGCTGGACGATGCCCTGCTCCGGCCGGGCCGGCTCGAACGCCACATCTACGTACCTGCTCCCGACAAAGAGAGCAGGAAGAAGATCTTCGAGGTCTACCTGGGTGGCGAGACCGGCAATATTCTTGCAAAGGACGTTGCAATCGATGAGCTTGTGAAACAGACCGAAGGCTATGTCGGCGCCGATATCGAGGCACTTGTCCGCGAGGCTAAGATGGCAGCAATGCGCGACTTCATCGTCCAGATGGGCGAACGGACCGAGCAGGAGCGAAAGGACGCCATCAAGAACGTGATGCTCACTCGTGCACACTTCGATGCGGCCCTCCTGAAGGTGAAGGGATCGCTTGACGCTGAGACCCTGGAGAAGTCCGAGCGGCAGGCATGGGAGATGCTCTACAATCAGGAGCAGCGGGAGGTCTTGGACAAAGCAGCAATCCTGATCCGCCAGGCAGGCATAGCCCACAAGAAGGCTGACGAGAAACTTACCGCGGAACTGCGCACGGCCGTGTATGCACGGAAGAAGGACTTTGGCGAGATCAAGAAGCTCACGGAGTCGCTGGAGAAGAAACTGGAGAAGGCATAAGAAGGGATATCTGAAGAACCGAGGTGAAGAAAATGAAAGGAGATCCTATGGATATGTTCGACCAGATGGACGAGATGTTCGCACGGCTCTTCTCGCAGATGAGCCGGGACATGTCGACCGGTGGACCGAAAATGTATGGCTACCACATTGTCATCGAGAATGGTAACGGGCAGGGGGATGTAACAGAGTTCCAGCCCGCACTCCCCCGCAGTGCCGGCGAGCCGGTTGCCGAAGTCCACCACATTGGTGACGAGACGATGGTTATCGCTGAACTGCCAGGTATAACTGAGGAATCGGTCCGGCTGGATATGAAGAGCACGACCCTTGTCATCGATGCCGGCGATGCGGATAACCACTACCATACAACCGCCGAGGTTCCGGGAGTGGACCCTGCGACAATGACAAAGTCACTGAAAAACGGTGTGCTGGAGGTAACCTTTGGCAACCTGCCGAAGAATGAGAAAGGAGCAGATGCTCCCGGCGAGTGAACGGGAGGATTTTTTTCTCCTCCTCTATTGGAGTTCTTTGAGGTGATGATGGGGGCTGATGCCCCCATACCCCAATTAAGATGCTTGCCGCCGCCCCGAAGGGCGCCCCGTGGCGGCCTCAATTCCTTTTTATGAATGCACTCCTTATCGGTGGATCCTTTTCAGGTAATACAGAGGCATCGCCTGCGCCCCCGCCCCCTTGGGGGCAGGGCTGGCGCAAGGGGGGTGATTATCCGGAAGGAGGATTTTTACAGAGCAGTTTTTCCCCACATCCCCACTATTTTCGCGGTTCTTCGCGTTTTTCATCAATAATAATCCTGATAAAGATCGCAGCCAAACGACTACATATATGAGGGGTCCAAATCGACCCCCCTGCGGCTGAATGTTCTTTTTATCGGGATGGCGGTACACCATGAAACTCAAAGAATTCCTTGAACATGAAGGGACGGAGAAGAACCTTTCGGAGCTGATCCTCTTTTTAGCAAGCCGGGCCCCTGCCATCAGGAAAGGTTTCCTTGTTGCGGGCGGGAAGGCAAAGGATGGCGGGAAGACAAAGAATGTTTATGGCGAGGAGCAGCAGCCCCTCGACAAGTACGCGGACTCTGTTTTCGTGGACGGGATACGGGAGTCCCGGCTTGCCCGCTATGTTGCCACCGAAGAGCAGGAGTCAATCGTTGAGGTGAAAGACCCGAAGGCACAGTTCGGTGTGGTCATCGACCCGCTTGACGGGTCCTCTTTGATCGACGTGAACCTCTGCGTGGGCACCATCATTGGGATCTATCCCGGCCACGTGCTGGCAAAGGGGTCGACGATGGTTGCGGCCATGTACCTCCTCTACGGGCCGCTCACGAGCCTTACCTATACCACGGGAAAAGGCGTTCATGAGTTTATCCTGGACGAGTCCGGCGAGTTCGTCCTCCGGCAGAAGGACCTGAAGATCCCCGAGGGTAAGGTCTTTGCTCCCGGGGCCCTCCGGAAGGACTGGCTCCCTGCCCATGGAAAGTGGATAGCCCAACTCGAGCAGGATGGATACAAGCTCCGGTTCAGCGGTTGCTTTGTCGCGGACGTCCACCAGATCCTCCACAAGGGCGGCGTCTTCAGTTACCCTGGGATCAAAGGCAAGGAGAAGGGCAAGCTGCGCCTCCTGTACGAGGCAAACCCGATGGGGAAGATCCTGTACGAAGCCGGTGGCGCGATCAGCAACGGCAGAACCGATATCCTTGGTATCGTCCCGCAAGCCCACGACGACGTCACACCCATCTATGCCGGTGGGAAGAAAGAGATCGCGCTGATCGAGAAGTGTTTCCGGGAAGGATGACTTTAAGCGGAAAGGATGAATAAACTGGTGTGAAGCAGTATGTCGGTGAAGAGTTTTAGTCCAATGCCGGGTTCGGCAATTCTTTCAGCACTTGCCGGCCATAAAACCATCGTCATGGCGGCCAACATCCGCGTTGCCTCGGTTGCGAAAGGGATCTTCCGTGCAGCAAAGGACACGGACTCGGCCGTGTTCATGGAACTGGCGCGGTCCGAGTGCGACTTAAAGGGCGGGTATACCGGGATGACCCCGGCGGATTTCTCGAAACGGATGAATGACGCGGCAGCAGCGGTCGGGTTTGATGTTTGGGCCCTCCACGCGGACCATATCACCATCAAGAAAGGGGACGCAGCCGAGATCGAGAGCACGAAGCAGCTGATCGATGCACAGATCGCGGCGGGGTATACGTCGTTTGCGATCGATGCCTCCCACCTCTTCAATTTTGAAGGAAAGAATGTCCGCGAGGAACTCGACCCGAACATCCGTGTCACCACGGACCTTGCCCAGTATATCCAGAAGAAGATGAACGGGAAGGAGTTCGGGCTCGAGGTCGAAGTTGGCGAGATTGGGAGGAAGGACAACAGCGGGCTCGTCCTTACGAAGCCGGAAGAGGCTGTCACATTCATTAAATCCCTCAACGAGAACGGGGTCAACCCGCAGGTCCTTGCGATCGCCAATGGCAGCACCCACGGGCACACCTATGATGTGGCCGGTAATGTGGTTGAGCAGCTCTCTATCGATATCCCCCAGACAAAGGCGATCGCAAAAGCCCTGCGGGACAACAAGCTCACTGTCGGTATAGCCCAGCACGGGATCACCGGCACCCCCCGCGACCTCATCAACCTGCACTTCCCGAAAGGGGACATCATCAAGGGAAACGTGGGCACGTTCTGGCAGGACGTTGTCTTCTCCACCCTCAAGGTGTACGAGCCGGCCCTGTACAAGAGCATCCAGGACTGGACGCTGGAGAAGTACCGCCCGCTCAACCCGGGCAAGTCCGACCGCCAGATCTTTGACGGCAACTGCAAGATGGCGATCAAGGAGTTCTTCAAGGACCTCTACTCCCTTGACGAGAAGACCGAGCATGCCATCCAGTCCATGGCCTATGCCGAGAGCCTCGTCTTCTTCCGGGCGTTCGGCGCGTATGGGTCGGCGTCGGTTGTGCGGAAGGGACAGAAATAATAAGAAAATCTTTTTTGTGTGCGACGGGTAGTTACTCTCCTTAATTGGAGTAGTTGGAATCCTCAACAACATGAAGCGAGGCGATACCCGACCTTCAGGTCTGATGACCTTCAGGAAATCGAAGAATTGCTGCGCAATTCTTCTCCTCTTTCGGGTCTGACGACCCTCAAGAAGCACAAGCCTTAATAGTCTCCCATCCCAATTTAGGGCAGATGGTTAACGGAATAGTTTTGCCGATTAAGAAAGTGTTTGCGCTTGTTGATTCGAAAATTTCCGTCGAGATCAAGGATGAGGGGCGGAAGCTGCAGGGCCGCCTCGTTGCGGTGGACGAATACTTAAACATCCACATGGACGAGACCATTGAGTATGTCGACAACCAGCGTGGGCGGAGCCTCGGGACGGTTGTCATCCGGGGAAATAATATCCTCACCATTGCACCGGTATTATGAGCAGGAAGAAGAGCAAGAAGGAAGAGCCCCCGGTTGAAGAAATCCGGGAGGAAGAGAACCACGGAGACCCAGTGGAGGATGGCCTCAAACTGATCCAGTCACGACCGGAAGGAGTTCTTCAGAGCGAGCTCTGGAAGGAGCTGGGGGTCGACAGCCGGAAGTGTTCCCGGATTGTCAAGAAACTGGAAGAGAGCGGCCTCATCGAGCGCATCGAGTTCAAGAAAGAGGGGCTTAAAACCTACCTCCTCAAGGCAAAGCAGATGCCGGTCAATCCGTCTCACCTGCTGGCCGGCGACGAACTGATCCCCTGCATTGGGTGCGACCTCGAGTGCGTTGTCGAGGAGTGTCACCCGCTGATGGACTGGATGTACCAGCTCGCAATCGTTTCCCATTCTGAAGACTGACCGGGCATTCTGCCCGATTGATACTGTTTTTCCGGTTTCTTAAATCCCCGCGGATACGGGCAGATCTTGGAGGATCCTGTTCAGGAATTGCCCGGGTTCGATGGATCCTCAAACAACTATTTATCGCACTGGCATCCACCTGATAATAATTAACCCGGATCCTTTGTTCCGGACGATGCCCGATGATCTCAATCCTGTTTGTCGATGACAATACCGACCTGTTCACCCGCATCCGTACCTTTCTTGAAAAGACCGGGGATATCCGTATTGAACAGGCACATTCCATCAAGCAGGCGACCGAGAAACTCCGGGGAAGGACGTATGACGTCATCATCTCCTACGAGCAGCTTCCCGAAGTCAACGGCATCGAGTTTGTGCCGGACATGAACGGGATCGATTTCCTCAAGTATCTCAAGAGCCAGGGAAATTCGACCCCCGTCATCCTGCTCGGCAGACGGGGGCCAAACAAGATCTCCCTCGGGGAAGTGAGCAATGCCACGGAGATCACCCTGCCCTCCGCTGGAGATCTTCGCCCGCAGCTGATGGAGATGGTCACCCTGATCAAGCAGACCATGCTCCGGCGGAAAGCCGAACGGGAACAGAAAGCCCAGACCGAGCAGCTCGCAACCATCCTCTCCGCAACCCCGCTCGGTATATTCCAGGTCAGGAACGGTGTCATTGAATGGGTGAACCGGCCCTTTGTCACCATGCTCGGGACCGATGAGGGCGCCCTTATCGGGAAGGAACTCCGCACCCTGATCCGGACCCCGGAAGAGTTCGACCAGCTTGCCCGCGAGTTCCAGATCCGAAAGGATCCGCAGGGGCTTGCCCATGCAGACTGCCGGCTCGTCCGCAGGGACGGAAAGACAATTCCCTGTCATATACAGGCCCAGGCACTCGATCCCCAGGACATTGTCCGTGGCGGGACATTCGTTGTAACGGACAATACCGAGAAACAGAAACTTACCGATGCCCTCCGCGAGAGCGAGGCGAAGTACCGCGAGGTGCAGACAAACAGCCAGAGCATCATTATCCGGATGGATATCCAGGGCACCATCACCTTCTTCAACACCTATGCGCTCACGTTCTTCGATTACAGTGCCGAGGACGTGATCGGGAAGAACGTGGTTGGCACCATCGTTGCCGAGAAATCCCGCATCCAGCACGGGCTCTCGATGATGGCAAGCGACATCGGCTTCAATGCCGAGGGCTATGCGGTCAACATCAACGAGAACATCCGCAGGAACGGCGATCGTGTCTGGATCGCCTGGATCAACAAGGCGATCCGGGACGAGCAGGGGCGGCTCATGGAGATCCTCTGTATCGGCCATGACATCACAGACCGGAGGCGGGGTAGCGGAGAGGTCCGGATCAGTACCGACACCTGGAAGGATATGGTCGTTGCCGACACGGACATAAAAGAGGAGGTCTTCGATGCAGTCTTCCATATCTGCACGGAGATCACCATCGAGGGCCGCGAAGGAAAGCCTGTTGGTACGACTTTCCTTATCGGGGATACCAAGAACGTGCTGGAGAAGTCCCGCCAGATCATCTTAAACCCGTTCGAGGGTCACAAGCCGGAGCTGCGCATGGTGACGAACCCGGGGCTCAACGAGAACATCAAGGCCCTTGCGCAGCTTGATGGTGCGTTTGTAATCACGGGAGACGGCTTCATCGAATCGGTCGGCCGTTACATCACCGTGGACTCAAGCAACGTCTCCCTCCCGCCGGGCATGGGCACCCGCCACAACTCGGTGGCGGCGATCACTGCGGTGACCAATGCCGTGGGGATTGTGGTATCCCAGAGCGGGGGCGGGATCACGGTATTCCGTGAAGGCCGCATCCTCAAGAAAATAACTCTCTGATTCGTCCCTCTGCCTTGTCATCAGCCATACCTGCACCCCGGGAAACCCGAGCTGCACTTATGCTGGCAGATATTCCCCACCGTCCTGAACGCATCTTCGAGATCGGGGAAGTTGGGGATCCGGGAGTCGCGGAGGATCCGGAGCGGGGTCTTCATGCTGTCGCCACCGATCATGCAGCCTACGATCATCTTGTGGGTATGCTTTGAGAAGCGGACGATCTCGTTTGCAACGCGGATGGGATCGGATATTGCCGAAGGGACGGCAACAATGAACGCGATATCCCAGAGGTCTTGGCACCGGATCATGATGTCGAACGTGCGGGCGAACCGGTCTGCGCTGGAATCCCCCACCATGTCAATGGGGTTTGCCCGGCTCCAGTTGGAGGGGAGCACCGCATCCAGTTCCGAGACCAGGTCCGGGGGAAATTCAACCATCTCTATGCCGAACCGTTCCGCATAGTCCGATGAAAGGACGGCAAATCCTCCGGCGTTGGTGATGACAATGGCCCGCGTCCCGCGGGGATATCCCTCGGAGGAGAGGAGTTCGGCTGCCTGGAATGCTTCGCGGATGGACCGGGCCGGTATGACGCCGGCCTGCCGGAACGCAGCCATATACACATCATAACTACCGGCAAGCGAGCCGGTATGGGAAGATGCGGCTTTCTGCCCCAGCCGGGAAGCGCCGGACTTGATGGCAACAACCGGTTTTGTGAGCGAGACGCGGCTCACGACATCCATGAACCGTTTTCCGAACCGGATCTGCTCGATATAGAGGATAATGGAGCGGGTTTGGGGATCGTCACCGGCGTACCGGATGAAATCCTCGAACGTAAGGTCTGCCTGGTTCCCGACACTGATGACCGAGGAGAACCCGATCTCTTCCGGCAGGCTCCAGTCCACGATGGTGGTGATGATGGCGCCGCTCTGCGAGATGAAGGCAATCTGTCCGGGCCGGGGCGATACCGGATCGAAGGTGGTGTTGATCCCCTTGTGGGGGAGCATCAGACCGAGGCAGTTTGGCCCCATGATCCGCATGCCATGTCGCTGTGCGATGGCAAGAATGTCCTCTTCCAGGTTCCTGCCTTCCCCCCCTCCCTCGCGGAATCCGGAAGAGATGATGATGGAGAGCGGGATCTTCTTTGTTCCTGCCTCTTCGATGACGCCCGGCACACCGGCCGCCGGGATGGCGATCACGGCAAGATCAACCTTCCCCGGTATGGAAGCCAGGTTCGGGTATGCCTGCCGCCCGAGAATCATGGGTGACTTTGGATTGACCGGGTAGAGCGAGCCGGGAAATGTCAGGAGGTTCCTGCAGATCGCGTACCCGATCTTGCCCGGGTCCTGCGATGCCCCGACAACGGCGATGGAAGAAATGTCGAGAAGGCTGGTGTCCATCCCTGCGGAAGATAGTGTTTCCAGGGGGATCTCCCGATCCTCCCGGTAAAACCGGGCATCGACAGCACAGGCCCCGTGGTTGTACAGGACCAGGGGGTTGATGTCAAACTCCGTGATCGTGAGATCGGAAAGGAAGAGGTCCGCGGCAGACCGGATGATTGCTGCAAGCGCCGTTTTGTCGCGGGGTGGCTCGTCGCGGTAACCGATGATCAGGGGATATCCTTTCAGCTCCTCAATCATTTCGTTGATCTCGTCGTCTCTGATCGGAAGAACCCGGAGGGAGACGTCCCGCAGCAGCTCCACCATCTTCCCGCCAAGCCCGACGGTGAGTATGCGGCCAAACGCCGGATCGATCTTTCCGCCGATGATGAGTTCCAGCCCGGGCGGCAGCTGCTGCTCGACAAGGATCCCGGTGATGCGGGCATCCGGGGCACGGGAGTGCGCACTGTCCTGGATCTGGTTAAATGCAGCCCGCACCGCATCCGCAGAACCAATGCCTGTTATGACCCCGCCAACATCGCTCTTGTGGACGATCTCCGGTGAGACAACCTTCATGACAACCGGGTACCCGATTGCATCGGCAGCCCTGACGGCTTCTTCCGGTGTCGTAGTAAGCGAGTGGTTCGGCACCGGTATGGAATGGGCGGCAAGCAGAGCATAGCCTTCGGCTTCAGAGATGAGTGTCCGGGTCATCGCAACCAGTCCTGAAATAGAATAGTCGGGAACGGTTTAAAGGGTGATCGCTTGAGGCCCTTCTCTTTGCGGTAAATCAGATCCCGTACGCCCGGTTCTCCCGCAGGCAGGTTTCCATGTCGGTAAGCACGGTCGGTATGGCCTCCCCCCGGGAAATCCGCCCGGCGATCCGCTCTGCAAGGCACCCGTTCTCGATCCTGTCCCTGACCACCGGGAGGTAGGTGCGTTCATCAGGGGTCGCGTTCCGCCACGCAAGGTCATACAACTGCCGCAGCTCGTCTTTCAGCCCCGCCGACCCCTGCCGGATAGCCCGTTCTGTCATGTCCAGGAGCGCGTCCTGCCCGATCTCCACCGGGAGGGAATGGCACCGCAGGAGCGGGAGGACAAACGCGGCGAACGCCATATCGGAACGGATCGACTCCTGTTCATCCAGCGCTTTTACCTCCAGACACTTGCGCGAAAAGCGTACGATGACCCCTGACGAGTCCACCCATTCCTCGCAGAGGATACCCGCATCGCAGGACCGGAGTTCGCGCCAGATGTTTTCCATACGACGGCTGTGATCGGCAACCGTCCGGATCTTCTCCGGGATGATCCCGCCGCATATCGCCGGGAGCTCTTTCTGGTTCTGCCGGTAAAAGAGGAGCCGGTTGTCGCAGGACCCGGTCAGCTTCCCTTCCACTACCGGCGATGAGGCGGTGACTGCAATAAGATAGGGGAGCAGGGAGCGGATGCGGTTGAACCTTGAGATCAGTTCCCTGCTGTCCCGGAAGGAGAGATTGATCTGGAGGGCCTGGATGTTCAGCCACCCGTGCTGCCGGATATCGAAGAGCCGGTCATAGGTCCGGTAATATTCCCCCTCATCATGGTCCCAGACCGGGATGTCGTGGACCCGGGCTGTCGGGTGCATCCCGAGGCCGAGAAGACGGTACCGGTTGCCGAAGATCCGGTAAAACCGTGACAGGCCGCTTGTCAGCTGCGATTCCAGCGCCGCGATCTCCTCTGCCGGTGATCGCGGAACCATCTCGATCACGGTCTTCTGGAGTTCCTTTGCAAGCCTGACGTCCCCAAAGAGGATCTCGCTCTCATAGCTGCCGCAGATCTCTTTTAAGATCTGGTCGGAGACCGGAACCGGGTGGAATCCGCTGTCGTTGATCGAAAATTCGTGTTCAGTGCCGATCGTCATGCTGCTCCTGGTATACGCGCGGGATCTCCGCGACTTTTTCCGTCTCAGGTTCTTCGATTTGGCAGATTGCGGCGAGTTCATTCTCGCGCAAGTCCGATACAAGACGGGTGATGTTCCTGACTGCTGCGGTATACTGCTGGTCGTATGCTTCCGGGAACTCTTTTAACAACCGCACCATCGGGCAGATGGTCTCGTATTTCAGGAATATCCGGATTGAGTCGGCTGTCACATCGAAGGTGAACGGGCCTGCGATGCAGGTCTCCGGCTTGAATGCATGGATACTGCATTTCCCCACTTTGCAGAGCATGCATGTCCCGTCATCCCGGGTCTTTACGAAGCGGTACCCGTCCTGCCCGAATACCTCATCCGGAACTCCCTGTGCAACGAGCCTCCGGTAACAGTCCTCCGAGATCGGGGGCTGTGCACCATTGCAGCAGTGCCCGCCACATTGCATGCAGATGGCCTCCGCACGCATCATCCAGTCGTCAGTCATGGTATCATCAGGCAGTGAGGTGTTCTACGATCTGTTCGAAGACGCGGGGATAGCAGTCGTCCTCTCCGCTCTCGATCGAGGGATTGTCGTTCACTTCGATCACGTACGCGTCGCCGTTCGTATTCTTGATATCAACCCCGTACAGCCCGTGACCGATGGCATTTGCAGCCTCGATCCCGAGTTTGAGGACATGGGGCGGGACATCCTCTTCCGGCACGCTCTCGACGCCGCAATACACGATATGCCCGTTCACCGATGCCTGGATTTTGAAGGTTACCGAGGGGATGGTATACTTGCAGGCATAGAGGAGTTTCCCGTCAAGGACCCCGACCCGCCAGTCATATTTGCTCTCGATGTACTGCTGGACCACAATCCAGTCCGACAGCCGGATGAACCGTCGCGCAACCCGGAAGAACCCGGCAATGTCGCTGACCTTCTCGACCCGGAGCGAGAATGATGTCGAGGGCTCCTTGAGGATGAGGGGTGATCCCATCTCATCAAAGAGCCGGGTGACACATTCGACGTTGAGATCAGATTTTGAGAGAAAGACAGTCTTTGGGAGCGAGACTCCTGCCCGGATCAGGTGGGAGTACATGTTGATCTTGTCCGAGCAGATCCGGATGGACTGCGGGTCATCGATGACCGGTATATTATGGAACGCGGCCATCCGTGCGGCGACAAACGTGACGTTCATCGGATCGGTCCGTGCCCGGATGAAGAGCGCATCCTCCTTTTTGATCTTGCCGATATCTACCGGGAAGATGAAGTCCACATCATGCCCCATCGTTTCAGCCACATCGCGGCACCGGATCAGGGCCCCCAGTTGTTCCGCGTTCGAGAGGGTCTTTCGGTCAACAAAGACGCCAAGCCGGCTCATAAAAACTCCTGCTGCGAGAGGTATGCAGAAAGGATCGCGCGCTCTTTCTCAGACAACTGCGAAGATTTGACCGGCGAGAGCGAGGAGAGGAGGTACCGCTCCCCTGCTCGGACGTATACGATGGTGACAAGCGGGATATGGAAGAGCTCGTAGACCTGCCGTGCCAGCTCCGCAATGCGGGTGCACCTGCCAGCAGTCCTGCCGAAGATGGCGGTGCAGGACCCGATCTCCGCGCCTTCAGGCAGTTTCTGGTAGCAGAAGGGATACTTCCCCCGGTTGGTGATATGCTTCACGAACTCCTTTGCTTTCCCGGAGTCGTGGACAACCGCATACTCCGCGGCTGTTGCATAGTAGTTCAAGCCGTAGAGGATGGCAGGAAGGGGAGTGTACCCCTGCGAGATGCCCCACTCGCAGACCGGGATGCCGGCAAGGTGCGCCCGTTCAAGGCAGATCGGAACAACGTAGGCGTCGATGACGGATGCACTGGACGGCAGCACGGCCTTTCCCTCGAGTTCGAGGCGGAGGATCGTGTAATAGGGTTCGGTCTTGTAGGAGTAGTTTGCGCTCACCACGTGCAGGACATGATCACGCCAGACCGTGTAGAGCGCGTCATGCGAGAGGGAGGGCTCCTTTCTTGCCGTTGCTCCCCGAGCAGGGTGGCGTGCCGGAGGTGCCTGGGTTTCTGCAGCGATGGCTGCCGGCAGCAGGGTATCCGGCCGGATGAGCGGGACGCAGGAGCCATGAACCGGGGGAATGCTCGCAGCCCCCCCGCGGTGGCTGCCGTTGAACCGGGAGTTCATCGGATGATCCGCTCCCGGGTTGCCGCAGGGGCTCCGTGCCTGCCATGTCCGCAGAAAAAACTGTCATCATCTCTACCATTTACAAAAGAGGACCGCCGATGGTTCTCTTCATCATCATCGTTTGTCTCGGACTCTGTCATAGAGAACACTAATCCGGCATCAGGACGCCGGCTTATCGTTACCAACGTTATACCAGCAGAGGTTTAAAAGAATTATGCATGCGGGTGGAAAATATCGTGCCGGAACCGGAAAAAAATCACTGCCAATAATAAGGAATCCCGCGGCTTCCGGGTTCCGGCAATTGCCTGCCCGTTCTGGACAATCAGTTTTCTCCGGGGGAAATCCATGTATCTCTTATTCCCGGGGGAAGGTTGATATCGTCTTATAACCAGTAGTAATCAGCAATGCACGTACCTACTCCCGAGGAACTCAGGGCACGCCGTGAGGCGCTCGGCATGCGGCAGACCGAACTTGCGAGACGCGCCGGCATCAGCCAGTCCATGGTTGCGCGGATCGAGGCAGGCAATGTTGATCCCCGCGTCAGCACACTCAACAAGATCATTGTCGTCCTCAACAGCGCTGAGCCAAAGAAGATCCGTGCGACACAGATCATGCACACTCCTGTCCTCTCGGTCCAGCCGCAGGACGCAATCAGCCGCGCAGTAGAGATCTTCGAAAAGAACAATATCTCCCAGTTGCCCGTCATCGAGCGCGGCATCCCGGTCGGCTGCATATCCGAAGCGGTCATCGTCAAGGCCATCGAGCAGCAGCGCCTCCACAGGACCCACCTCTTCTTTGTCCGGGACTTTATGGAGCCCGGCTTCCCGACCGTTCCTCCCGACATGGATGTCGAGACCGTCGTGAACATCCTCCAGCAGAACCACGCGGTGCTCGTTGTTGACGGGAGGATTGTCAAAGGGGTCATCACCAAGCACGATCTGATCTCCCTCATCATGTAATGGGGGAGATCCTTCTCTTTTATGAGTGAAACGGGCACCATTCCCCGAAAAAAGCGTGATGCACCACACAAAAGTATTTAACGTATATTACCAAGCGATTATTATCGTGGTAACCTGACCGCGATGAGGAGTTTTACATGGCGGAAGAATCATCCGAGATCAGCAGCATGACGGTAATCGGGATCGGCGTTGTCTTATTCATCATCATCGTGGGAGTCTGGTACCTCTTCCTGAAGTAACCCGCCCCCCTGTCAATTTTTAAGAAAGGTTCAGAGTTTTGATACAAGGTCGCGGAGGACCGCGGCCGGTTCTTTTGATTTTACCACGCTTGAGGCAAGGAGCACGCCGTCCGTTCCGAGGTCAACGGCGATCTTTACGCATTCGCCTGACTGGATGCCGGCTCCGGTGAGGACCCTTACATCCTTGTTCACGGCATGCACCGCAGCCACGGACCGTTTGATAATATCGGGGTTCGCCTTTGATACCGAGACCCCGCTGCCGATCAGTTCCGGGGGTTCGATGGCAACGTAATCGGGGGCAAGGGCTGCTGCACCGGCACTCGTGCTCTCGTTGTTCGAGCAGACAACCGAGATGAGTTTCTGGGCGCGGAGACCGCGGACCGAGGCCTCGATCTCCGCAAGGGTGAGGCGCCGTTCGGAATGGTTGATGAGGGATCCTGCCGCACCGGCAGCCCGGATGGCTTCGACCGTGGTATGTCCGGTGTTCGCACCCGGCTCGCAGCCATCCACGTGCTGGGCATAGACCGGAATGGAGAAGTGGTGGCAGAGGGGGTGGAGGTCGATGTATCCCGGGGCAACCCCGATGGTCACCCCGCTCTCCTGGCTGACAGCCTGCGCAGCCTGTGCGATCATGTGGGCGCGGTTGCCCATCCCTTCTTTGTACGTCTTTAAGTTAACGAGAATCAGTGGTGATGACATGCCAAATGTCCTCCGTTATTTTTCCCGGGGAATAATTACACCTTTTGGCTGGGGAATGATGAATATTTGGAATTGCAGCAGGAACCGGAGGTTCCGGCAGATCAGTCCTTCAGCCCGCGGATGAAGTGGCCGGCCGTGATACCGCCAAGCGAGAGGGCTTTTGCCCGCTCCTTCAGATCCCGCAGGTGTGCATTCCCGGGTGACCCGGTTTCTCCGATTGCATCGACAGCCTCGCGGTACAGGCGGGTCATCGTGGCAGCGTACGCTGCCGGCCGGAACCGTGCGTCGATAACAATCTCCGCTATGCCCGCATCACGGATTTCTGGGAGCATGTCGATGAGGCAGAGCTCAGCAGCATTCGCGATCCGCGTCCTGCAGTCTGCGGCCTCATGGAGGGGGAAGATCCGCCCGGTCTCATCCTGGAGCGCTAAACATCTGCCCCGGTCCCCGCGGCACTGGCGCACCAGCCGGGGGATGCAGTCCTCGGTCACCAGCGCCTCGCTGCTTCCCTGAACGATGAGGGCAAATTCTGGTGCATCTCCAGCACCGGCAGCCGATGCAGTAAGTTCCGCGATGTCCGTGCGGGACAACTCGGACGAGAGCGTGATGAGCCGGTACCGCGGAACGCTCCGGGTGGCTGCTGCATGGTTGAAGATATTCAGCCCCGCACCGCCATGAAGGATCATGGCGGGAAAAGCCCGGGCAACAGCGTGCGATGCGCCGGGGTTTTCGGACATGCAGAACGCGAGCCCTTCACGCTCTGCATCCCTGATCCCTGCAAGGAATTTCTCCAGCTCGCCATCATGCAGGATGCGGGGCAGTTTCAGGATGAACCGGGCATTGGTATTCCGGCATGCATCCAGTGCCTCATGGATCTGCATAATGAGGAAATCGCGGGGAAGCCTGTTCCCGCAGGTATGCCGCTCAGAGGGGATAACGGGTTCGAACAGGATTGCATCAGCGCCCCCGTCCCGTGCGGCAATGACACTGCCCGGTATATCAGTGATCACTGCAACCCGGAGCTTGCCGACAGTGTCGCAAACGTTTCTTTCAGGATGGGGCCGACCGGATTTTCTGGCCTTCAGGTCGCCCCGCACCTTCGCGATATCTTCGGGAGACGGGCGGTACGAGGCATCGAACAGCTCTTCTGCCCTGCGGAAGAATTCCCGCCGCATCTCGTTGAGGAGGGCCATGGGAGCGAACAGGCCGCCCTCGTAATGGATCGTGCACTCATTGACAACAAACGGTGTCCCCCCGGTCTTCCGGAACTGCTCCTCCAGCTGGTCGGCCGTAAGGGGGCGGGTTGTGGCCGGTTCCAGTGCCCGATCGGGCCGGTACGAGACCGGAATGGTTGTGCCATCGGGGCGTGTCACCGTGCCGGAAAGGGCAACAGACCCGCTGCTGCTGACCGTTATTTTCAGGTCGGCAGGGAGCGGGCGCAGCAGGTCGACCGGCGGTTTTGCGATGATCCTCCGTGCCCGGGTATCGAAGCCGGGAGAGGAGGTGATGTATACAAGCGAGCCTTCCGGCACCGGTGCCGGGACGGGAAGAAGGTACCCCCGGGGGGATACTGTTGTAACCGTGTTCAGCGCAAATCCGAGTTCGCGGCCCGCCTCACCGGGCAGGGTGATGAGGAGGCCGTCCCCGGGCACGGGAGTGACGGGACAGGACGGCCGGATAAAAGCCGTTCCGGTTTTCCTGTCATACCGTTCTACCCGCCCAATGGCAAGCCCCCGGTTGTCAGGGGCTTCCCGGCCCATCAGCTTCCCGTAGCGGTCACCGAACAGGTACCCGTCCGTGAACTCCCGGTTGAACGCCATGAGGAGATCGCGGTACGCTTCCCAGGACGGTTCCCAGGTCCCTGTCGCGATGGCATCGAGCGCCCGCCGGTATGTGGAAACGACCATGGCGACATATTCCGGCGACTTCATCCGCCCTTCGATCTTCAGCGATGCGACCGGTGACTTGACCAGATCCGGCAGGTGCTGGTACGTGCAGAGGTCTTTTGGCGAGAGGAGGTACTTCTCCTTCAGCGTGACCTCTGTCAGGTTCTCCGGCCTGCCATATGCATCGGTCTCCCCCTGCACCAGCGCATAGGGCTTCCGGCACGGCTGGGCGCACATGCCCCGGTTCCCGCTCCGCCCTCCGATCACGGACGAGAGGAGGCACTGGCCCGAGTACCCGTAGCAGAGCGCGCCGTGGGCGAAGACCTCAAGCCCGGTGCCGGTGTCACGCGTCTCCTCCGCGATCTGCTCCACTTCGTACAGGGAAAGTTCCCGGGCAAGGACAACCCGTGACAGCCCCTGCTCCGCGGCCCAGCGGACGCCCTCGCTGTTGTGGATTGTCATCTGGGTCGATGCATGGAGCACGAGACTGGGCAGGTATTCGCGTGCCAGAGCGGCAAGCCCGGTGTCCTGCACCAGGACTGCGTCCACGCCGATGGACCAGAGCCATAAGAGGTACTCAAGCACCCCGTCGAGCTCGCGGTCGTGGATGAGCGTGTTGACCGTGACGTACACGCGAATGCCGTACGAATGGGCGTACCGCACTGCCTCTTCGATCTCCTTATCCGAGAAATTGGCAGCGTACTTCCGTGCCCCGAACCGTTTCCCGCTCAGGTACACGGCATCGGCACCAGCGGCAACTGCCGCCCGGAATGCTTCGGGAGAACCGGCCGGTGCAAGGAGTTCGGGTAACGCGGTTTTTGTGGAGCCGGCATGGGTAGACACAGGAATCAGGCCACGGGAAGGAACACCATGGTTGCACCATGGGTCAGGAGAATGGTCACGATGCTGGCGATAATGTACCCCGCCATAATAAGGGCCGTTGCATAGTCCCGCCGCCACCCGAGAATGCACGCTGCCGGGGCGCAGACATAGAATCCCAGTACCATCACCAGGGGGACGAGGCCAATGATGCCGTACGTTGCGAGAAACGGGTATGACTGTGCCCTGTTCCTGCTCTTTTCGAGAAAACGGGCCACTCGTGGCCAGTGCTCCTCCAGGGTTCCGCAAAGGCAGAAGAGGATGAGAGTGACCCCGAGTGCTATGCAGGAGAGCACGAAGAGGACGAAGATACGATCAAGGCCCCCGAAGATCCCAACCGGGGCGGCTCCGTACTCGATGATGAAGGTGCTCGCCATCAGGGCCAGTGTGACCATCAGGGACTGGCCGGTGATATAGGCAACGGGCAGGGGGAGGAGGATAACGATGGCTGCGGATACTGCTAGTGTACCGGTGTTATGCAAGGGGAAGCGGGTCGGGCTTTTGTCATCCATGGGCTGCTGATGTAGGATTTGTTGTGCATTATCATAAACAATTATCTTCGTCATAAATTTCCCGGATATACCGGTTTTCTCCTGTTCAGCTTCCATGAAGTCCCGTCAATGCCCGATGGTTGCGCCCTCTCTTCCGGTACGCTTTTGTGGGTGAAAGGATAAGAGAATGATATCATTATGAAGATCGTTGCAGCCCTCACGGACCCGGGAAAGGCAGCACTGGCGGAACGGCAGGGTGCCGACCTCATCGAGCTGCGCGTTGACCTGTACGAGGGCGACCTGGTGGAGCAGGTGAAGGATGCAAAAGCAGCAACATCGCTTCCCGTTATCCTCACGCTCCGCTCCGCGCAGGAAGGAGGTCGCTTCTTCGGAACACCTGAAGAGTGGATGAAGAAGGTCGAACCGCTCCTTCCCTTTGCGGACTATGTTGATATCGAGCAGCCGTTTGCCCAGGCAGCTCCCGCAATACGGGACGCGGGAAAGAAGATCATCGCCTCGCACCACGCGGCCCGGATGGTCCCGCTCTACATCCTCTTTGTCATGGAGCGCGAGCTCCGGGCGTACGGCGATATCCCCAAGATCGTGGTCACCCCGCAGGGCGATGCGGATGTGATCGAACTCCTCACCTTCACGCAGGCAGCAAACAAACCCATCTGCACGGGTGTGATGGGCGGACAGTTCCGGTATGCACGGGCCATGCTTCCCCTTATGGGCTCCGAGTTCGTCTACTGCCACATGGGCGACATCACGGCGGAGGGGCAGTATTCGGTGGAGGAGTTCGTGCAGCTCCGGAAGATCCTGGGGCACTGACCAGAATACGCTGCGTGGCTGATCAGTAAACCGGAAAAGATATCTCTCCTCATTTTCAAGGGGACTACATGGCAGATTCAAACTCCGACAGCTCTTTTTCATCAGATTACAAGTCATGGCAGGATGGGGAGATCCGGCGGCAGGATGAACTCATCAGGATGAACCAGCTTGCACAAACCGCCCGCGGGACCATGGAATATGCCCTCCTTGGTGAGGGTCCGGTTGTCATGGGGATCCATGGCGGGCCCGGCGGGTTCGACCAGGCTCTCTTCCTTTTCGATTATGTGTCTGCAAACGGGTTTTCCCTTCTGGCCCCCAGCCGGCCGGGCTACCTGGGGACGCCACTCTCCACGGGAAAGACACCCGAAGAGCAGGCCGATGCATTTGCCGCACTCCTGGATACGCTGGGGATTGATAAGGTCTCGCTGATCTTCGGCTCTGCCGGTGGCGCATCCGGATATCTTTTTGCCATCCGCCACCCGGACCGCGTCCGCTGCCTTGTTGCCATCGATGCCGTTGTCTCAGAGTACCTCCTCCCTGCTAATGCCAGCGCACTTGCCGAGGCGATCTTCCTGTCCGGGCCCGGCGAACAACTGATCGGGTATCTTTCCACGCATTATCCTGAGAAGACCATCCATGAACTGCTTCACCAGGAATCGCTCCTTCGCCCGGAGCAGATCGATGCGCAGGTGAAAAACGCCCGGAACGATCCGGTCCAGATGCGGCTGCTGCTCCGGATGGTGCGGTCCATGTCAGAATATCCCCGGCGAAAGTCGGGTGTAGGGAATGACATGGAGCAACTTGCCCACCTCTCCGATCTTCCTGTGGAGAAGATAACCTGTCCTGCTCTCATCATCCACGGGACGCATGACAGCGACGTGCTCTTCTACCATGGTGTCTATGCACGCACAAACATACCCGGGGCCGAGGAACTCTGGATCCGCGAGGGTTCGCATTTTTGCGCCTGGATATCGCCGCAGGCCCGCGAAGTGCAGGCCCGGATCCTCGCGTTCCTGCAAAAAAACCGGTAATTATGGCATGACAAAAACAAGCTCCTTCTTGTGATTTTTCATCCCTCCGGCGAAAGCCAGAAATAGGAAAAACCACAAGCGTTCCGGTATGAAATCATCAGCAGTTTTTCTCACCGGCCTGCTGGTCGTGCTCGCAGTACTCTTTGCGGGGTGCACTTCCGGTACAGAGACAGCACCGGAAGCAACCATCGTAACGACCGCGACACCGGTCCCCGCAACGCTGACTGCCACAGCCACCCCGACGCCCACCAGCCCGGCCGATGCCCCGATCGATGTGCCCCCGGAAGCACAGGCTGTGACTCTCGAGCTGACCAAGGACCGCCCGACATCGGAGATCCACCTGCTCTACCAAGGCGGCCCCGGGATCCAGTTCACCCAGAAGATCGTGATGTGGGTCTTTAAGGATGACGGGACGTACACGGAGTATGTCATGAGCAACGGCAAGCGGCCCTCGGCCGGAGACGAGATCGTTGCGAAGGGCACGCGGGGTGGCGACCGTTGCGTGGTGTTCGTGACATCGGGCGGGGTTGTGTATAAGGTGATTGACAAGAAGGTGTATTCGGATATCTGAAGGATTGAATCCAATATTCTTGTTTTGAAATTTTTCAGAATTTTGACGCTTTTGGGAATATCTACTGCATTACGATATCTTCGAAATGCCTAGATGTAAAAACGCAGAAATTACGATTCCACCCACTCCCCGCTGATGCGGGGAGTCGCTCGCACGAGTCGAAGCCTGATGGCTTCTCCAACCGAACCTCGCTGACTTGACGTTCGATTCCTGTCGGGTGCTCGCTGGGCAAGGTTCTGTACGAAAATTCTCGTACAGGTAATACGACGGCATCATCTGCGCCCCCTGCCCCCTCGGGGGCTGGGATGGCGCAAAGGGGGGCAACTATGACACGAAAAAAGAAAAATCCTGAATCCTTATTACTAATTTCACACGCTGTACTTCTTCTGCTCGAGCACCGCATCGATCAGCACCAGCGCAAGCATTGCCTCCGCGACCGGAATAATTCGCGGCACGATGCAGGGATCGTGACGCCCTTTCACGGTGATGGACGCATCGTTCCCGCTGGCATCGATTGTCTTCTGGGGCTTTGCAATGGATGACGTGGGTTTCACCGCGATGCGGACGACAATGTCCTGCCCTGATGAGATGCCGCCGAGAATGCCGCCTGCGTTGTTGGAGAGGAATCCGCTCTTTGTGATCGGGTCGTTGTTCTCGCTGCCGAACCGGCCCGTCACCGCGAAGCCAGCCCCAATCTCCACGCCCTTCACGGCGCCGATGCCCATCATGGCGCCCGCGATGGCCGCGTCGAGTTTGCCAAAGACCGGATCGCCAAGGCCGGAAGGGCAGCCCTTTGCCGTGATCTCGGCAATGCCGCCAACCGAGTCGCCCGCGTTCTTTGCGGCAAGGATCTCGGCTTCGATCTCCTGTGCTCCCGTCTTTCCGTGAACGGAGACGATATGCCCCTTGATCGTAATCCCCAGTGATGTGAGGTATTTCTCGGCAACGGCCCCGGCCGCGACTCGTCCGATGGTCTCGCGCCCCGAGCTCCTGCCACCGCCGCGGTAATCGCGGATCCCGTACTTCTGCTGGAACGTGAAGTCCGCGTGGCCCGGCCGGAAGAGGTTCTTCATCTCATCGTAGTCATGCGAGTGCGCATCATGGTTCCGCACGAGAATGGTGATGGGCGTGCCCGTGGTCTTGCCGTCAAAGACCCCGGAGAGGATCTCGACCTTGTCGCTCTCCTGCCGGGGCGAGACAAGCGGGGAGGTGCCCGGTTTTCTTTTGTCGAGTGCCGGCTGGATGTCGGTCTCCGAGAGGGCCATGACCGGGGGGCAGCCGTCAATGACAACGCCGAGTGCAGCGCCGTGGCTCTCGCCAAACGTGGTGATGCGGAAATTGGTGCCAAAGGTATTCATGGGAGATACTTCCTGAGCGTCTCTTCGGGAACATCGGTCCCGAACCAGAGGTAGAACTGCTCTTTTGCCTGTTCCAGAAAGAGGCCGGTGCCCGTGATGGTCGTGCAGCCTTTCGCCCGCGCCATCTCAATGAGCGGGGTGATGGGAGGCGTGTACACGAGGTCGTAGACCGTGAGATCGGGATACATCTGCTTTTCGGTAAGCGGGCTCCGGGTGTCCGGCTCCATGCCGAGCGTGGTGGTGTTCACCACGAGGTCCGGGTGAATGGTGTCGAACGTGTCCCAGGCCGCCCACCGGCAGTCGAAACGTTTTGCCAGATCCTTTGCCCGTTCCGGCGTCCGGTTCAGGATGGTGACATCCATGTCAAGATCGCGCATCGCGTAGGCTGCCGCTGATGCAACGCCGCCGGCCCCTAGGAGCACGGCCTTTGCCCCTTTCATGCCCACGAGTGGCTTACGTATGCCGAGCCAGTCCGTGTTGTACCCGATTGCGCTCCCGCAGGCAAAGACCACGGTGTTCACTGCGCCGATCTGCTGTGCGGCATGCTCGTCCACCTCATCACAGAACGCGATGACGTCCTGCTTGAACGGGGTGGTGACAGAGAGGCCTTTTGCACCTACAGATTTTGCCACCTCAACGATCTCTTCGAGTTCCGGATCCTCAAAAAGCGTGTAGAAGCAGTTGAGGCCGTACTCGGCAAAGAGCCCGTTGAAGAGGGTCGGCCCCTTGCTGTGGGCGCAGGGGTAGCCCGCAACACCAAGGATACGGGTCTCTGGATCGGATGGCGGATTTGCGAGGATTTCTGAAAGCCGCTTCATGGACGGGGCCGGAATCCTCCCGCTGCGGAAGAACGCGAGGGCGTCTGCCCGTGCTGCCGGCGTTGCTGTCCCGGCCTGCAGGAGACCAGCAATCTTTTTTGCCGCGGCCTCTGCGGTCGTGTCGCTGGTGTCGAAGCAGAGATCGGAAGATGCGTAATAGTGCTGCCGCCTCCGGTCCATCATCACGGCAATCTCCTCCCTCAGGGGAAGGCCCGTCAGCGGGGGGCGTGACGAGTGGTTGATACGCCGCTCGATCGTATCGATGTCGGCGGTGAGGAGGACGACCGTGCTGCCACGCCGGAGGTTCTCCATGTTGCGCGGGTCCGTGACGATCCCGCCGCCGGTCCCGATAATCGCGTCTGCTGCGGGGAGCGAGGCCGTTACCTCACGCTCGATGTCGCGGAACCGCTCCTCGCCATCCTCGTGGAAGATGTCGGGGATGGAGCGGCCTGTCCTCTTTTCGATGAGGGCGTCCGTGTCGATGAACGGCACGGAGTAGATCTTCGCAAGCTGCTTCCCGATCTCGGTCTTGCCGGTGCCCCGGTAGCCCGTCAGCACGATCCGTCTCATGGTATGAGGCCCTTCATTGCGTCCCAGAACCCCGGGAACGACTTGTTCACGCACTCCGCGCCCGTGATCTCGATCCCGCCGATGGCGAGACCCAGTACGGCAAAGCTCATCGCGGTGCGGTGATCGTTCTCCGGGTCGATTATGCCGCCGTGGATGGGAGCGGGATGGATGGTGAGGGAATCATCATCCACGGTCACGTCCCCGCCCAGCGCCCGGAGTCGTTCCGCGGTTCCATTGATACGGTCGCTCTCCTTGAACTTTAAATGACTGATTCCCGTGATGGTGGTAGGGGTCGATGCCCGGGCTGCGACCATGCAGAGCGTCTGGACGGTGTCGGGCGATGCGGACATGTCGAACGTGATCCCGCGGAGTGTGCCGGTGCCTTCGACCGTTGCCTCGTCTTTCCCGTATGTTACCGTGCATCCCATGAGAGCGAGCGCGTCAAGGAACCTGCGGTCGCCTTGCACGGAGTCCGGCACAAGCTTCGTTACGGTTACTTTACCGCCGCAGAGTGCTGCGATAGCGAAGAAGTACGAGGCCGAGGAGTAATCGCCCTCGATGGTGTAGCGCCGCCCCGTGTAGCGGTTTTTGGTGCTGACCGCGAACCGTTCGTACCCGTCCCGTGAAACCTTTGCGCCGAATGCCTCCATCACCGAGAGCGTGATATCGAGGTACGAGGCTGATGCAGGTGGAGACGGGATCATGACCGATACTTCCTGCTCCGCATAGGGTGCCGCCATGAGGATGGACGAGATGAACTGGCTGCTGACTGAGCCGTCGATAGTGACCGGCCCGCCGCGGAGTATCCCGCTCACCTTCAGCGGCGGATATCCCGGCTGTTTCTCAAATTCAGCCGTGCCGCCCAGTGCCGGCAGTGCCTCCGCGAGCGGCCCGATCGGGCGCTCCTGCATCCGTGCGCTGCCCGTGAGGATGACCGGGTTGTTGCAGAGCAGCGCGAGCGTGGTCAGGAGCCGGAGGCTCGTCCCCGAATTGTCAAGGTCGAGCGTTGTCGGGCCCCTGTCTTTGAAAGCGCCGTTGCAGCCGGTGACGATGAGCCGGTTCGGTTGCTCCTCGATTGCAGCACCCAGGCGGCGGAGGGCTGTTGCTGTCAGTCGCGTGTCCTCTGCATCGAGCGGGCGGAAGATCGTTGTCTTCCCGCTGGCAAGTGCTCCCGCAATCAGGGCCCGGTGCGTGAAACTCTTCGAGGGCGGGGCGGCGAAGGTGAGGTCGACCTTCCCGTGCCGCTGCACGCTCTTGTTCATGGCTTTACCCCGATCTTCTTGTAGCAGCCGAGTTCCTTGATTTCCGTGATCTCCTTTAAGGCTGCGAGTGCTTCGGGAGTTTTTGGTGTCCACGCAAGGTCGAGGAAGAAGACGTAGTTCCCGATCCCCCGCTTGGAGGGTCGCGACTCGATTCTTGAGAGGTTGATCCCGCGGGAGGCAAAGACTTCCAGCAGGTCATGGAGGAGGCCGGACCGGTCGGTGCTCGGGTCGATCAAGACGCTGCATTTCTCCGGCCTTTTGTCGCGGGCCGGTTCGCGTGCGATCCGGACAAACCGCGTGGTGTTGGTTTTGCTGTTCTCGGTGTTCCGCACGATAACGGGCATCTTGTAGAGCGCTGCCGCCGTCTCTGAGAGGATGGCCCCGGCATTGGGGGTCTTCTTTGCCTCGCGGGCGCTCAATGCATTGCTGCTCGTGTGGATGACCGGAAGTCCCCACTTCTCGATCTTGTCGCTGCACTGCTCGTGCGTCTGCGGGTGGGCGTAGATCACCCGCATCTTTTTCATGGACACCAGCGACGCGAGGTTGTGGTGGACGGGCAGGTACATCTCCGCGGTGATGAAGAGTGGGAACCGGGCCAGGCCGTCCTGTGTCTCGCCGACCCCACCTGCTTCCGAGTTCTCGATGGGCACGATCCCCTCACCCTCCCCGCGTTCCACGGCGGCCATGATACTCCGGATGGTGGGGAGGAGGACGATCTCGTCCTTCTTCTTTTTTAGCTTCAGCGCCAGCTCGTGCGAGAACGTGCCCTCGGGCCCGAGTGTGAGGATCTTCATTTCTCCACCATGCAGTCTATCAGGGTATCGGTCATCTTCTGGCCTTCCTCGCAATAATTCCCGAGATGACGGCTGTTCCGCTCAAAGAACCTGCGGAAGAGTTCCGGGTCCTTACTGTTCACGACCTCCGCAAGTTCGGTTGCGGATGCCCGGCACCCGGCCAGCACGTCCGGCACGAACGGGTTCTGCTGGAGGATGTCGGCATAGAGCGCGGGGTCCTGCGAGAGGAGCCGGCCCATGAGCGAGAGTTCGATCTGGTACACGGGGCTCGTGAATGCCTGCGTTGCCCGGATGTCCATCCCCAGCCTCCGCACGGTGTCGGCCATGCAGAGCGTGACATAGTGCGTGAGGCCCTGGACAACGGCGACCATCTTGTCGTGATCCTCCGGTGTCGTGATAGTGCACGTTGCCCCTTCGTCCCGGAAGATTTTGAGCAGGGACTCTGTCCGTGCTGCAGATGCCCGGGCCGGGCAGGCGATGATGGTCTGGCCTTTGATGGAGCTGACCGTGGGGCCGAACATCGGGTGGAGCCCGATGACATCAGCCTTCGATGCGAGCATGGCTTCCACGGGCTTCACCTTGAGGGACGTGAAGTCGCAGAGGAGCTGGTCATTTCTCATGAGCGGGGCGATCTCCGCGATGACGCGGCACGTGTCGTGAATGGGAACGGACACGATCACGATGTCGCAGGTCTTTGCAAGGTCCGCATTCTTCAGAGCGGTTTTTCGTCCCGATACGAGCACGTCATAACCCGCCCGCTCAAAGACCGGGACGAAAAGCCTTCCCATCTTCCCGGTGCCGCCGATAATTCCGAGTTTCATGTTATTTCTCGCGGATCGTCTCTTTGACCGCCATGCCAAAATGCCTGCCGCCTTCGAGCACGGTACCGAGGACCTTGTCACCGGTCTTCAGCTGGACGACCGAGATCGCTTTCCCGTCCTCGCCCACGAGCCGGATGGTCTCGGCGTTCTGGAGGATGAGGCTCACCTTGTCTTTTCCTGATGCCGCTTCCACGAGGAGCAGCGGCCTTCGCTCGATCTTGGTCCTGCCGATGATCGCGGAGTGAGCCTGCCCTTTTGCATCGGAGACCAGCACCGACCCGCCGATGGCGAGATCGGCGAGGTACGCGGTCTTGCCGTCCGGGAGCAGGATGTACGCGTGGACTGCGCCGGCGTTCACGCGGAACGGGCGCGGGGCAACGTACGGGTTTTCGAGCGTCTCGGCATGGACGAGAAGCATGGCAGACGAGGTGTTTCCCATCAGCATGCCGTCGCCATCAGAGAGGATCGAGCAGGTGTCCACACAGACGCGGTCGCCCATCCCCACGGGATGGATCTTCGTTACCGTGAAGGGCACGAGGCCGACTTTGCCGGTGCCGGCTTTTATCATAGCCGCGACTTCCTTTACCACCGCGGGCTTGTCCGTTGCAAGCAGGATGCCGTACGTCCCCTTCTCCAGCACGTTGAGGGCGAGGGCTGCTTCCTTTGCGTCCTTCACTCTCGCAACAATCTTGTCGGACTGCGCCACGAGATTCTCTAACGGGATGACCGTCCAGTCGCTCGTGGTGACGATGACCGGCTTGTGTTTGCCGGCCTGCGCTGCCGCATTCTCGCTTGCCTTGTCCGTGATCGTGCATTCGGTGATGTCTTTCCCGGGCACGAGGTCGCCGTCCGGCGCGATGGTCGTGATCCGGCCGAGGCGCTTTACGTCCTCTGCTTTGTCCACAAGGATTGCATCCGCACCGCTCTCGATTGCCGTTGTCGCTACTTCCTTGTTCCAGGGCCGGCACTCGACCCAGAACTGCTTCATTTGTGCTGCTCCAGCGCTTTTGCCGGGTCAACATTGTGGTGCACGACACGGCAGAGCGCGTGCACGAAGGCCTGCGTATCCTTTCTCTGGAACGCGTTCCGTCCCACGCAGACACCGGCGCCGCCGACACTGACTGCGTCCCGAATGATCTTGAGCGACTCAAGGTCACCGGTCTTTTCGCCGCCGGCAATGAAGACCGGGACCGAGCAGGCCTTGACGATCTTTTTGAACGATTCGGGATCGCCCGGGTAATTGGTCTTGATCATGTCTGCGCCCAGCTCTTCTGCAACCCGTACCGCGTGGCCGACCGACTGGGCCGAGAAGGAGTCGATGCCTTTTCCCCGCGGGTAGCACATGACAAGGAGCGGCATGCCCCAGCGGGTGCAGTCCCGTGCAACATTTGCGCCGATCTCGAGCATCTTGGACTCGCTCGGCGACCCGAGGTTGATGTGGATCGAGACACCGTCCGCGCCCAGTGCAATCGCTTCTTCCACGGAGCAGACCTGGACTTTGTCGTTCGGGTCCGGGTTTAACGATGTGCTGCCCGAGAGGTGGATGAAGAGACCGATGTCCCGGCCGTGCTTCCGGTGGCCGCGTTTCACAAGGCCCTTGTGGAGGATGATCGCGTTTGCTCCCCCGTCGCTCACTTCCGAGATGACCTGCGTCATGTCGAGGAGCCCGTCGATCTGTCCCATCGAGAACCCGTGGTCCATCGGCACAATGACCGACCTGCCCGTGTTCCTGTCCATTATCCGTTCGATCCTGATGTCCTTTCCAATCATTTCAATCACTTCAGTATTGCCAGTGCTTCTTCAACGCTCTTGTTCGCATGTACAATGCATGCCGCTGCCTTCACGAACCTGTCCGGAGTCTTGTGCTGGAAGGCGTTCCTGCCAATCGAAATCCCGGCAGCACCGCCCGCCATCGCGCCTTCAATCAATTCCAATGTTGTGCGGTCATCGGTCTTACTTCCTCCGGCCACGACCACCGGCACCGGGCAGCCCCGCGTCACTTCGCGGAAACTCTCCGGGTCACCGGTGTACACCGTCTTCACGATGTCGGCCCCGAGCTCGGCTGCAACCCGGGTCGCGAGCTTAACGTGGTCGAGGTCGTTTGCCTGTTTGATGTTCTTCCCCCGCGGGTACATCATCGCAAGGAGCGGCATCCCCCACTCCATGCACTCCACGGCAACAGCGCCCAGGTCCGCGAGCATCCGCGCCTCGGACTCGGCCCCGATGTTGACGTGCATCGAGACCCCGTCGGCCCCCATCTTGATGGCGTTCTGCACGGTATTGACGAGCACCTTCTCGTTCGGGTCCGGCGCAAGCTTCGTGCTGCCCGACAGGTGCAGGATGAGCCCGATGTCCCGGCCGCCCTGCCTATGGCCGTGCAGCGCAAGCCCCACGTGCCCGATCACCGCGTTCGCCCCTCCGTCCGCCACCAGGTTGACGGTCTGGCCCATGTCGATGATCCCGGGGATCGGGCCGTCCGAGACCCCGTGGTCCATGGGCACGATGATGGTCTTCTTCGTATTGCGATTCATTATCCTTTCCAGACGGATTTCCTTTCCTCTCATAGTAGTAACAACAACACCTCCCCCTGCATTCACACGCTTTATTGTGCAAACCAGAGGGCTTGATCAATACCAGTAATAAAACCGGTAATAAACGCTAAAATTGCTAAAAAAGCCGAAGACCCGGGACCAGACGGTACCGTGGCCAGGCGATGTTTCAGAAGTGCGGTTCATGCTGCGGGAGTGTGCTCTAGAGATAAAGACATTCACGGGCGAAAAAACCCTCACGAATGCTGTGGCACTCTTCCTGCATGCTTATTGGGTTGGAGCTGGTTGGATATAAAGGTGTGTGCTAAGGAGTAGCATGGTACTAGGGGAAGGGGAAAAATATGCAAGGAGAAATCGTTCAGTATACCCAAAAACTATTGAATAAAACAAACCATTTTTAGCGATTTTTTTACGACTTGAAATTTAAATAGAAACCATTATGTTCCAATTATCCCTAATAAAAAAATAATGTGTAAATTATATGGTTTAACTATATGCCCTATATTGATTTGGAGTTGAATTTTGTCAGATGTTGAGTATGCAGACCTCGTAAGTCAATATGAGAATCCCACTATGATTTACAAAGGTGGGCAACGGATTGTTTTCAAAGCGGATCATCCTACGTTAGGAAAAGTAGCATTAAAAATTGGGGAATACAAGTCACCAAAAGTACCCACCGGTTGGGATATTGAACGAATAGAGAGAGAAATTGGAATTCTGCAGAATATTCACTCTGAGTATTATCCAAAAAATTACAAATTTGAAAAATTCTCAGATGGGAGATATATAATTATTGAAGAATTTATTGACTCTATCCCGCTCACTAACTGTATGGATCGTTTTCAAAGTCCATCCACAATAATGAGTCTTACAAAAAAACTTGTAACCGGTTTGAATATAATTTGGGACAAAAACATCGTTCATCGCGATCTCAAACCTGATAATATTTTAATAACGCCAAATGGGTCGCCCAAAATTATCGACTTAGGTATAGCACGTAGTCTTGATAGAACTTCAATAACCCAACCATTAGTTTCAGGACCTTGTACTCCAGCATACGCCGCTCCAGAATTGTTGAATTACAATAAGAAATTGATTGATAAAAGAACGGATCAATATAGTCTAGGAATTATTTTAGTTCAACTTCTTTTGAAAGGAAATCATCCTTTTGATCCTGCAATTGTTGGTGGAGAATCAATCCCGCACAATATTCTTTCAGATAACTGGTACAGAGCAGTATTTGAGAATCGGGAATTCCTATCAATTTCCCCAATTGCTAAAAAATTGCTTGGGTTTCAACAATTTCAACGGTATCGTACATACGAGATGCTTATGGATGATATTAATTCGTGGATGGAGGAACAGGAATGAAATTTGAAGTATATCACCAACTTGGTCACAATGGCGTATGGAGTTTGGATAGCTTTCAAAATGACGGTTGTGGGGATGGAGTTATTCTCTCCCCAAGAAATATGAAAAGAGCTAACGTAGAAAATCTTCCAACATTAGTAAAAAATAATGCAATATTTGATCCCCAATTTTTCAATCCTCATATAATCAATAAACAAATGAAAACATATGGTTTTTATCCGGATTCTGTTACCCCAGGTGGATATAGCACAAATCAATTCCCCGCGGTTTCATCAATATGCGCTGAAAAGTGTATAAAATTCCAAGAAGAAAATGCATTTGAATATTTAACAATCCCAACACAATACGTCGAAAGTTCTGTTCCAATTGACACTCTAATCGAACACCAAAATAAACAGTTTATTAATCCATTTTTAGATGTTATTAAAAAAGGAAAATCAAAAAAAGAAGTCATTGTTCAAATTATTTTAACAAGTGAAATGATAAAGAATCCAACATCATCATCAGATTTACTCAACTGGATTACTGGTATAGAGGGAATAAACGGAGTATATTTAATTGCGGAATCAAAGGCCAATAATAAACAGATTAATGATCCAGACTATCTATATTTGTTACTAAAATTTGTGAAGTCTCTTTCAGATAACGAACTAATTACAATTCTGGGTTATCAAAATACTGAAGCAATGTTATTGTCTCTTGCTAATCCTTCGATCGTTACAATAGGTTCATATTTCAATGTGAGGTCCTTCGATTATTCTCGTGATTATGAAAATATGGGTACTGAAAAAGAGATGCAACAACCTAAACCTCGGGTGTATATTCCGGTTCTCCTTGATTGGATTGATTTTGTTTTTATTCAAGCAATGAACAGACGAATTCCAGATTTCCAAAAACTCCTAGGAGACAATCAGTATACAGATGAGATGCTAAAACCAACATACAAAATTAATTCCATTGTGCCCCCGTACAAGCATTTTTTTGTTGAAGGTTCAAAACAATTAAAGAATATTGGAGCACTAAAACCCGAGGATCGATATTCATATCTTCATGATACGATTGTATCCGCAATGGAGAGATTTTCCTCTCTTGAAAATCTCGGCTTTGTATTAGGTGGGTGTGGGTCGCATTTACCAAGCTGGCTTACCGCAGCAAATCTTTTTGCAGATGATCAAGGATGGAGAAAATAAATGGCATTTTCAACTGAAAAAGAAATGGTCGAAGTTATTAAAAATAGTTCTTATATTAAGAAAATCACTCAACCTGGACCATATATACTTGAAGATGAAGTAACCGGTTATTTTGGCATTCCAGATTTTGTTATTGTGAAAAAAAAAAATAAAAAACCAATCTCATTCGCTTTCGAAGCTAAACTTTGTAACTGGAACAGGGCCTTAGAACAGGCTTTTCGATATAAGGCGTTTGCAAATAAATCGTACGTAATAATGGATCATGACAAAATCAAACCGGCGTTATGTAATTCAGAAAAGTTTTCTAGAGCAAATATCGGATTATTGAGCATTGATGATTCGGGTAAAGTACATACTCATTATAAGCCACATTTGGAACTACCATATTCCCCACAATTACATGAGAAGTTTACAAATGAATTCTGTTTGTAATTGATGAGAGCGCCCGGCCGCCCCCTTCCCACTCTTTTGGCAACAGCCTGTCCGCATGACAACCGGACCGGTAAGTGCGTAGCGCAAAAGTCGGCAGACCTTTTGCGCGTAGGCCATCGCAAAGTGATGTATTTTTTAAAATGTAAAAAACTCATTTTGAAATATTATAAATTAGGATGACATCAACTCTATTTTGAATGCCCGTTGATGAAGCCGCTGAAAAAGCTGCGAAAATCGAACTTGAAGAAATTCAAATCAAATGGAAAAAGATTGCCGCAACATTATCTGAAGTTGAAGTTAAACCAAAGGAAGCTAAAGGTTTTCGACATCAATTGTGGCAAGACAAGAATGGATTCACATATAGGTTAGGAAACTACATTTCAATCGAATCATACAGGAGTGCGCTTGGAACATTCGAAGACATCTCCACTGATCTTAATTTGGCATTAAGAAAAGGACAAGAAAAATACGAACAAGGAAAACATCGACGTATCATTGAATGGGCTAAAACATTAGGTGTCGGTGCAATAATACTTGTTTCAGTATTGTTACTAATCAAACTCATATTTAATGTTGAAATTCGAATTCCGTAATAATTAATTTGAAAATTGCTGTCGATCTAATGAGATTATGGTGATTTTTTTATGTTATCAAAACCGACTCCCAGTGAAATAATTCGCAAGGTCGATATTTCAATTGGAAAAGTTTTGGAAAATGATCAATTTTTGCTAGAAATTGGTGTACATGAAAGAACCGTCGCACACAAATTAGCAGAATATCTACAATTACAATTTCAATATTGGCATGTGGATTGTGAATATAATAGAGATAAGCATGATGTAAAAAAGATAATCGATCTCCATAACGAATGCAAAAAGTCAGGTGATACAGTCTTTCCAGATATTATAATTCACGAACGCGATAAAAAAAATAATCTGCTCGTCATCGAGATGAAAACAAATACAAAAGAAACGGAATGCGACATCAACAAATTGATGCGATTCACAAAGGATAAAAAATTTCAATATTCACTCGGTTTATTTCTTCAACTTGAAAGAGGTAAATCCCCGTTAAAAAAATGGTTTTGTAATGGGGATCTTGTTACAGAAGAATCTCTGAAAAAATATACCACATAGCCTAAAATTTCCCGCAAGGTCCGGCAAAATATTTTCAAAAAATGAATATCTACAGAAATCCTTATGCTGCAACAATAGAATCAATGGCCTTTATGGAAATTACTGATAGAATAGTAATTCTTGGTCTATTCTTTGCGATTATTGCAATGTTTTATCCAGTTTTCAAAGATATATTGAGCGACCCACCGAATCGAGGACTTTATGCTTGGGCCATCTTCATAAGTGCAGGTGTTGCAGTTGTCTACATAGTAGCCCTATATTTCATATCCGGAAAACGCTAAATTCTTTTTTTTAATTTTCTACAGTTAACAGAGTGCTATTAAAAAAATTGTAGAAACCTCCCGCTCCGCTCACCGCTCCGGCAGACACGCATTTGTCTCGTGCCGCACGAGCGGGGAGCGCCGGTTGAAAAAACCCGCAATGAAGGAGGGGAATGCCGGGCTCCAGCAGTCCGCGCCTTCCTTCACCTGCCAACCGTTCTCCATCGAAAGCCGGATATGTTTCCCGTGGCTCACCTGCTGCATCCCCTCCGAGCGGAGCAGGTCACCGGCATGGCGGAACTCCCGGGGCACTTCCGTCTCGTACCGTCCTCCGCTTATGAACGGCCCCGGGAGCGGCGATGAGAGGTGCTTTGCACAGAACTTCTCCGCATTGACCCGGTTCCAGACCGGCGGCCCGGTATGGGTCCGTATCGCGGGGAGATCATCGGTCAGGAGTTCGATGAGGATCATGCACTCCTCCGGCCCCATGTGATAGTGAGCGTGGTGCACGGAAAACCCGTTCCGTTCTAGGTGCTCGGCAATCCCTGCCGTGCTGCGCTTCAGCTGGGGGACCACGATCTCCTCGATATACGGGGGTGTCCGGAATGTCAGGGAGTACAACTTCGTCCCGCGGTCCCTGAGCAGTTGATCGAGCATTGAACGCGTGATGGTGCAGCTTATCGGAAGCTGGAAGAACGCTTCGGACGGCGCTTCGAGATATCCCCGCGCCAGTTCCACGAACTCGGCCATGCGGTCGACCGAGACCGCGGCCGCGACATTCCGCTTCGGGTCGACCGGGTCGATCATGACGAGCGGTTCGTCGAACTCCTTCGCCACATGGTTCTCCACATCGATCAGGGTCCGGGGCTTCCATTCGGCCGCGGCCTTCAGGAGCGGGGTGAAACCCCCGTAGTGGAGGATGAGCAGTTCGCAGAGATACCCGGAGAAACCCTCGGTCATCTGGTCGGAGCCATAGATCCCGCCGGCCTTGGTGAACCGTTTGAGGAGGAGGACATCGTCAATGAGGCCGTTGATCTTTTCCGTGATATACCGGGTGTGGAACGGCGTCCGGTCAACAGCGCTCTGGATCCGTGATGCGCTCTCCACCTTGTAGCAGGGGACAAGGTCCACGTCAACGTCTTCGATCGTGGCATTGATGTACGGGTGCTCGGCGTACTTCTCGTGATACTTATCGGTGAACGCCGCCGCGATGCTCCGTGCCAGTGCAAGGCCTTCGGTTTCAAGCTGTTCCCGGGACAGGGACGGGTCGAACAACATGAAGACATCGAGGTCGCGATCTCCCTTCACCCATGTGTTCCGGGCAATCGACCCCACGACCATCCCCTCGGCCTTGCCACCCTGCCGGATCTTCTCTAGGATCCGCTGGGCAATGCCGCAGACATGGCCCTTCTCTTCCTGCGTAGGGCGCAGGCCGGCAAGCACGATCTCTTCCAGAGAACTCCGGGTCACCATGTCACCTCCAGCAGGTCATCGTACACCGGGCCCCGGGGGGTCAGGGTGCTTTTCTTGAGTTTCAGGCCGCTGACCGTACATTCTCCATAGTTCCGGCCTCTGATCTGGTCGAGAACGGCAAAGAGCGTAGGATCGGAATCCTTCACCCGTGCCACGGTTGCGTGGGGGGTAAACTTCCGGCTCTCGCGGGGAAATCCCAGCGGGGAGAGGGCATCCTCAACAAGGGAGAGGAGCCGTTCGCCGTTCCCGTTGTCATCGATCGCACACCAGACCGTGTGCGGACGTTTCGGGTTGTTCACTGTTACCGTGCCGGCCGAAACGGGAAACGGCTGGTACGTTACCAGCTTCAGGGCGTCTTTGATCCGTACGAGCATCTTCTCATCCACTTCGCCAAGAAATTTCACGGTGATGTGGATGAGGGGCGGGTCGACGAACGTAAGACGGGAAGAGCTGGTCTTCAGGACATCCTGGGCCTCTTTTAGCTGCCCGCGTACCGATTCGGAGAGTTCCAGCGCGACAAACGTCCTGACCATTACGGTAGTTATTATCCCAATTCCCTGATAAGGGTAATCGCCAAAAAAACGGGGCCGGACAATGCTATAGCAAACCATGATTTTTTTATTCACATACCTCCTACAGGATCATTAACAGAGTTGAGGGTGTTTTTTGTGACGGATTCTCCACAGTTGATTGTATATACACTTGAGCACTGCCCGAATTGCGAACTCCTCAAGTCCTTTTTGAAGACCGGGGGATATCCCTATGTCGAGCGCGACCTGTCGACTGCCGAGTCGCTCACCGAACTGCGCGTCAACGGGGTGTTCGTCAACGAGGCCCCGGTGCTCCAGAAAAGTGAGGATTTCTTCACCTCGGCCGACCTCTTTCCTGCGGGAAAACTCGACAACGAGCACCTCAGCCAGCTGATCGCGGGTGAATGATGCCCCGGCAGGAGACCCGCCAGCAGACCATCTTTGGCGAGTATACTCCTTCCCTCCCCCCGGTCAGGACGACTGACGGGCATATCGTTGAATGGGACCGGAGCCGCATCGTCAGCCAGATTGTTGAAGAGACAAAACTTGTCGAGACTTTCTACGGGTACAAAGGCGCGACTGAAGAGACTGCGCAGGAGATCGCCCTCGATGTCGAGCTCAAGATCAAGAACATGGGGCTCAAGTCCCTCTCCGGCCCGCTCATCCGCGAGATCGTCAACATCACCCTCCTTGAACGCGGCATGGTCCAGTACCGGAATGTCTCGACCCGTGTCGGTACACCGGTCTTCGACGCCCACTTAATTGATGTGGGGAAAGGCTTCGAAGCCCACGACAACGCAAACCTGCAGGAGAATGCCGAGACCTCCCACAAGAAGAAGGCAGACAAAATCTCAAAAGAACAGTACCTCCTCCAGCTGCCCCCCACCCTTGCCGACCACCACCTCTCGGGCGAGATGCACATCCACGACCTCGAATATTTCGGCACCCGTCCGTTCTGCCAGGACTGGGACCTGCGCTACTTCCTCTATTACGGCCTGATGCCGGACGGCAACGGTACCAAGGCATCGGTTGCCGGCCCGGCCAAGCGTGCCGAGGTCGCTATCCTCCATGCCGTGAAAGCCCTCGGATCCGCCCAGACAAACTTTGCCGGCGGCCAGGGCTACTATAATTTCCTCACGTTCCTTGCCCCGTACATGGAGGGGATGGAATACGAGGAGATCAAGCAGATGGTCCAGATGTTCGTGTACGAGATGACCCAGATGATGGTTGCCCGGGGCGGCCAGCTGGTCTTCTCGTCCATCCAGCTCTCTCCCGGCGTCCCGACCCTCTGGCAGGACAAGCCCTGCATCTACAAGGGAAAGGTCTGGGACGGCTCATCCGGGCCGCACCGCACGTACGGGGAGTTCGAGCGGGAAGTGCGGCTTCTCTTCAAGGCGCTCATGGAGGTCATGCTCGAGGGCGACTACTGGGGCAAACCCTTCAACTTCCCCAAGCCCGAGATCTCCATTGAGCCCGACTTCATGCAGGAACGCGAGGAGTTCAACAAGAAACACCCCGAACTCCCCACCTACCAGGACCTCTACCTCATGACTTTCGAGCTCGCCTCGAAGTTCGGCACGCCGTATTACGACAACCAGCTCCCGGCCTACCGCGGCGCCGGCAAGGGAATCTCCTGTTACCAGTGCTGCGCCTACCAGTTCTCGGCCGTAGCGGACGAGGACTCGGACTTTGACAAGAAACTCTTCTTCGAGAACGGCCGCCATTTCTCGATGGGATCGTGGCAGGTCGTTTCGGTCAACTGCCCCCGTGCAGCGTACAAGGCGGAGGGGGACGACGCGCGACTCTTTGCCGAGCTGAAGAAACTCATGGACGTGTCCGTCGAAATCTTCAAGATCAAGCGCCGCTGGATGGACCTGATCCGGTCCAACAGCCGGATGCCGTTTGCCATGCAGCGCCCGAAAGACCCGAATACCGGGGAACGGGGAGCCCTTGCCGTAGAGCTCGAAGGGCTCGTCTACACGATCGGGGTTGTCGGCGTGAACGAGATGGTCCAGCACCACACGGGAAAACAACTCCACGAGTCAAAGGAAGCTTTCAAGCTCGCCATCCGGGCAATGACCGAGATGGAACTCTATGGCCGCGAGCTCTCGCAGAAGAACAACATGACAATCGCCCTTGCCCGCACCCCGGCAGAAACCACCGGCCAGCGGTTCGCCGTGGCTGACCTGCTCGACCGACGGTACCATGACGCTGCCGTAAAGGTGATCAAGGGAGATTTGGACTACAGCCTGCCAAAACTCGGCAAGGTCCGCGACCTGCCGATCTATTACACGAACGGCACCCACGTTGCCCCCGGGGCGAACGTGCCCCTGACGAAGCGCATGGAGATCGAGCATGTCTTCTTCCCGATTGTCGACGGCGGCAACATCTTCCACATCTGGCTTGGCGAAGCCCGCCCGGACCCCCGGGGTCTCATGGACATGGCAATGAAACTCTGCCGGAACACCCAGATCGGGTACTTCGCCTTCACGCGGGACATCACCGTCTCGCTCCGGCAGTTCCACGAGATGAAGTCCGGGAAGAAACCGGTCAGCCACACGGCACAATCGGATTTCCCGGTGAAAGTGTAATTATTTTTGCTCGATAGGAAACCGTCCGCCAGTTATGATCGCCCCCCTAGCGCCAGCTCACCCTCCCATGGGGGGTGGGGGCGCTGGCGATGCCTCTGTAATACCCGAACGGGATACTGCAACAAAGAATTGTTTTATCAAAAACGAAATTGATGCCGCCGCGGGGACAGCCGCAGGCTCTGGAGAAGTGATAACTTCGACTCGCCCTGCTGGGGAGGTAATCGTCACATCAGCGAGGATTACCGGGAGAAGCTCGAACGTCGCACGACTTGAGAGATGAGAAGAACGGAGTTCTTCGAAGGCATCAGCCTTTGACTTTTGCGGCCGTTCATCACAGCCGGGGGTATGGGGGCATCAGCCCCCATCGTATGAATAATAATTTCAACGGAGCATGTTCTGTTTCATTGATTATTTACAAGGAGATCCAGACAGGATCTTTCTGAGATGCTCAGCTAAAATTCAATCACTGGTAAAAATCAGAGATGGTGGATCTTTTTTAACGATATATCCATCACGCCGCGGTGGACGCGGTAATAACTGTGGACCCGGTCAATCGGCCCTTCGAGCATGATTGTCGTAATCCGGTCATCGGCAACGATCCGTACGCACTGCGTTTCGATGTCAGCAAACGGGGCATTCTTCAGATCGCACGGGAGATCTGCGGTGATGAACAGCTCATTGTCGGTCTCGACAACCTCGTACGGAACCTCGCCTTCATCTTCGGGCGTGTCAATCCGGAATACTTCCGGATCGCCATCCGCGGCCTGGCGGGTGATGATGGTGTACCCGATGATGCGGGCGTTCTGGCTCTCGGGCATGCTCTTCACGATATCTTCAACGATCCGTGCAAGGTTCTTGAAGACATCGTCATAAGGCCCGCCAGGATTATTCTGCATAAACACCACCCAGGAGGTACCGGTCTTTCTCCTTCTTTGCAATACCCTTCCGTTCAAACTGCTTTACGATCTCGGCAAGGCGCGGCCTTGGAAGTTCCGTGGCCTGTTCGAGCTCTGCAAGGGTGAGCGGCTGGTGAGACAGGGCGATCACAACACTGATCTCTCCATCGCTTTCGAATAAATCCTTATGGATCTGGGCAAGGTCATTGATCTTGCTCTCGATATCATGGTTGACCTGCTCGAGACTGGCAAGGATCTGGTCATGCGCCTGGATCATCCGCGCCAGCATGGCAACAGATTTTTTCAGCTGGTCGTTTTTTCGTGCTTCCGGGTCCGGCACCGTAACAGCGATCCGCATTTCCTTGAGACTGACATCGATGAGGATGTCATGGGCAAGGTAATAATATTTCCTCCGCCGGTCATCCATCTCGCAGGAGAGGATAGCCTCGCGCTCCATCATCTGGAGGTGATCGATGACCGCCTTGGGGGAGAGCATCAGGGTCTCGGAGATCTCGGTGACAAAGCAGGGCTTCTGGCGGAGCAGCTCGATAATGCGCCTCCGGTTGCGGTTTCCCAGGATATCGAGGAGACGTGCAACCTCAAGAGCATCGTTCATGTTTACGTTATGTTAGTGTGATTACTATTTAAAATTCGATCTCTTTTCAGGCACAGGTGATTGCGAGGATGATTCCGGCCATTCCTGCAAGGATTAGGACCGCCACCAGGACGGAACAGCGCCACCGGTCGATCTCCGCTGATCCAAGGGAGGTCCTGCGGCGGTATCTCCGGATTGCATAGCCATCTGACATGGATGTATCGTGGGAAAATGGGGGCGAACAGGATATGAATTGTACAAATCCTGCAGGTAGTATCAGAGAACCTGCAGGTTCAATGAAAAGAAAGGGGGGGTTGGCCAGGAAGATCCGGTTGCCGTGCAACCAGCATCATTTCTTTGTGTGGGTTGTAAAGCGGGCATTCACTTCGTCCCAGTTCACGATATTCCAGAATCCATCGATGAATTTCGCACGGTCATTTTTGTAATCGACATAGTACGCGTGCTCCCAGACATCGAGGGCCATGAGGATCCGGAACCCGGGGACAAGGTTCACGTTGTGCTTCTCCACCTGCATGATGATGAGCCGGTTTGTCTTCATGCAGTGGGTGAGCACGGCCCACCCGGAACCCTCTGCACTGGAGGCAGCCTGGGTAAACTCCTTCCTGAACCGGTCGAAGCTGCCGAACTCGCCATCGATCGCTGTGGCAAGCTCGCCTTTCGGGACGCCACCTCCGCCTTTTCCCGCGGGCGCAAGGTTCTCCCAGAAGAGGTTGTGGAGACGGTAGCCCGCGATGTGGAACGAGAGCTCCTTCAACGTGGCTTTCATGTCCAGGTCCGTTTTCTCCTTCCGTGCCTTGTCCAGTTTCTCGAAGATCGCATTCGCACCGGTCACGTACGCCTGGTGGTGCTTTGTGTGGTGCAGGGTGAGCTGTTCTTCCGAAATATACGGTGCCAGCGCTTTGTACTCGTATGGCAGTTTTGGCAGGGTATAGAGTTTTGATTCCATAAAAGTTCCTCCACAAGGGGGTATGTGGATAGTATTCCAATCCCTGTATATTAGTCATTGCGTTGCTGCAGGATCGCCGACCAGATCCCTGATAAAAAGGTCGAACTTTTTTTAATCCGCGCTCGTTGCGCATTTTGTTATCGTCTTCCGGCCCGCCCCACACCTACCCCTCCCCACGACACCGAGCGAAGAGAGAGCCCATTGTTGAGATGATGATGAGTTGGTCATGTTCGTCGTAACCAATTTTTATGTATGCAAGGACTGCTGCAAAATACATAGTGTCGGCCGGCCCCCCCTTTATTTACAGGTATACGGATGCCCCCACCGCAAGGGGCTTTGCCTCATTTGAGCGTCAAATTCAGGATCAGTCTCATGGTTTTCGCCCATCCATCACACAGAACCCCCGCGACCTCCGGCTGACCGCGACGTTCGTAAATCCCGCGGCCTCAAAAAACCGGGTGACTTCATCCGCTGACCAGTACCTGGCATACCGCAGGAACCTGCCTTTCGTCTTCTCGTTTCGGTACTGTTCTTGAATCTCACTGCCATGTTCGATAAAACCAACGACCAGAACGCCACCAGGTCTAAGCACACGAATTACCTCACTGAAAACTACTGCAACATCATCAAGAAAACAGATGACCGTCATCATCAGGACGTGATCGAAGGAACCTGCACGATACGGCAGGTTCTCGCCTTCACCCTGCACAACCCTGATGCCCCGGCTCTTTGCTATTTCCAGAAGACTGCGGGACGGGTCAATGCCGTACCCGATGCCGAGCGGTACCGCAAACCGGCCCGACCCGGTACCCACCTCAAGGCCCTGCCCGGTACGCGGCACTACGCCATGGAGCATCCGGACCTGTGCTTCATAAACCGCCCGGTTCTCTTCAAACCATTGGTCATACTCACCGGCAAGGTCTTCAAAAACGCAGCGTGATGGGATCATCTGCCGGTACCGTCGGAAGGACCGCTTCGGACCTTCATCTTTTCCCGGATTGATTCCTCAATCCCTTTCAGGTTCCGGATCCCGCCCTCACCCTCCCGCTCATAAAACAGCATAAGATGAAAAAAGTCCGCGACAAGGTCTTGGAACTCTTTCTTGTAACGCACCTCGACAGTGCAATCGCCGACAAATCCCTTTATGGAGATGAACTGCTCTTTCTCAAACGAGAAGTACGGTCGTTTCAGCTGTTCGAGGGACCGTACCGTGCCGAAATTCTCTAAAAATTTCAGGAAGCCCCCGTTCAGCGGTTCATCGAGCACGTACTCTTTCATGAGCGAACCGTCAACACAGACCTTTGTCTGGACGGACTTAACGATCCGCACTCTCTGCCACCTCCCGGATTGCCGCTGCCGCCGTTTCGATCTCTTCTCTTGTGGTAAAATGCGAGAAACTTGCCCGGACACAGCCTTTCCCGCCATCGATCCGTTTGTGCACGAGCGGGGCGCAGTGAAGGCCGGTTCTCATGATGATGTTGTAGGCCCGGGCAAGGATGAATCCCACATCCTGGTTGTCGATACCGGCAATATCGAACGATACGACCGGGAGACCGGGGTTTTCGTTATAGATGGTTATGCCCTTCGTGCGCTTCAGTTCCCAAATGAAGTGGTTGGTGAGATCCATTCCTGTGCGCTCAATCTCACTGATGCCGACAGTATTGATGAGCCGTATTCCGGCACAGAGCGACGCTATGCCCGGGTAATTGTGGGTCCCGGTCTCGAATCGCTCCGGCATGCCGGTGGGCTGAGTAAGAGTCTGGGAATCCAAACCTGTCCCGCCCTGCCGGGTGATGGCAATTGCATCGGGTTCGCGGATAAAGAACCCGCCGATGCCGGGAATACCAAAGAGTGCCTTGTGCCCGGTGAACACAAAGGCATCGACCGGGATATCCGCAAGATCGACCGGAATGTGCCCGGCAGTCTGGGCACCGTCAGCGATGAAGAAAATGTCATTGGCATGGAGGTATTCTGCTATAGGTTTGATGTCCTGAACTGAACCAAGCACGTTGCTACCGTGCGTCATCACGACAAGCCGGGTTTCCGGGCGGATCGCTTTTTTGATTGCCGCGAGGCTGACGGTATTGTCAGTGAACGGCACAACCGAGAGGGAGATCGCCCCGTCCTGTTCCAGCGTGGTGAGCGGGCGGAGCACGGAATTATGTTCGAGTTCGGTGGTGATCGTATGGAACGGCCTGCCGGTCTTTTTCACAAATCCGTGAATCAGCAGGTTGAGCGAATCGGTGGCGTTCTGCGTGAAGATGAAATGCTCTGGCGGGCCGTCATGGAAAAATGCTGCAAGGGCTTCGCGGGCGGCAGAAGGATAATCCACGGATCCATTCCCCGTCGCCCTCCCTGCTTCGTGCACCGGCTGGCGGAGGCATGCAGCAACTTCCTCCAGTACTTCAGGAGGTTTTGGCCACGTAGTCGCGGCATTGTTGAGGTAAACCAGATCCGGCTGAGTGATCTGTGACGTTGGTTGCATTGGCACGTTCCTGTCTAGTTAACATTCTTTGCAAGCCCGTAAAAAATGCATTGGTGATGTGGTGCTGACGGTGGTTTTTTGAAAATCCGTTCTAATGGGTCCAGTCGATAATTTTTGTTTTTGCTCCGAGTTTCTTCTCTACAGCACTCTTGATTTCTGCAATATGCGGACAGGCAAAACCGATCGGGTTTCCCTTTGTCATGCAGGAAGCGAACACGATTGCCTCCGCCCCCCGGTCAACCATCATCTGGGCCCTTGTGACCGCCTTCTTTCCACAACAGCCCCCGCAGGAAACAAAGCCGATGATCTCGACCGGGCCGGTTTCGCTGAAAGCGTACGTCCCTTCTCTCGCGATTTTGAAATCAGTATTACCTGGACACATGTCCTCGGTCAGTTGACAACGGATGATTCCCACTTTCATAATTGACTATACTGGTTTTTACAGGAAAAAATCTCGTATTCATAATTTGTTACATACTATTCAGGTTACCATTTCCAAAGAAAAATTGGCACATCTGAAAAAACCAGCGTTCATATTCGCGTTCTGGCCGCCGTCCTCAGGTCCGGCGGGCGTAACCATCATGGTAAAAACTGCTACGAAAAATGATTGTCAAAACTCAAATAAGACAACTCAAATAAGACAACTCAAATAAGGAAAATTTGGATTAGATTTAAAAACAGACCGCAAATTGTCCGAATTTCACCCCGCATACCCCGGACCGGATTCCGCTGTGATAAAGCAAATTCCGGATTATATTCCAGACAAAACAGAAACCTTGAGGATTACGGGAAACGGTATTTGCCCCTGGGCACCCGGATCTCGAACCGGATCCCGGTTTCCGGTGTTCCCGTTTCCTGTATCGTGATCCCGGTGAACCCGAGCAGCTCGCGGATAAGGAAGAGACCACGAATGGTTCCGGTAACATCGCCGCCTTCGAAGATCTTCTCTTTGAGGTCTGCCGGGATGGAGTACCCGGTATCCGTATACACGATGAGGAGATCATCTGTTTCTATCCTGCTGAAAAGGGAGATCTCCGGTTGAGTCCCTGTACTGTTGCGGAGTGAATTTTCCAAAAGGTTGAAAAAGACACGCGGCAGAAGCGGATCAGCAAAAATCTCCACATCGCCCACTTCCGATGTGATGGATGCCCGGTTTTCCGGCAGCAGGAGTACTGCGTCGCGGAATGCCCGTTCCACCCGCTGCCATTTTGGGGAGATAAAGCCCAGTTCCTGGAGAGCCCTCATGTAGGCGATCTGGTTCCTTATGGCCTCGATGGACCCGACAGTCTTGTCGAAGAACTTCTGCATCTCTTCGTGCGTGTTCTTGAGCTGGGCCCGTTCGAGATGGTTCATGATAATCGAGAGGTTGTCGAGAATATCGTGCCGTGTTATGGAAAAGATGAGGTCCATCTTGAGGTTGATGTTCTGCTGGCTGACATCCTCGGAGATCCCCATGATATACTGGGGAGTGCCGTGAGAGTCAAAGACCGGGACGATGATCATGTGGATGATCGTCCCCCCATTGTCGCGTCTTGAGATGATCTTGTTGCGAACCTCGCCCGGGCGGGAAAAGATCCCGCTGTTCTCCTCCCGGATGTCATGGACAACATCAGGAGGGAAGAGGTCCGCATCGGTCTTCCCGAGGGCATCCGATGCGGGGATCCCAAACAGGTTCTCGCTCATCTTGTTCCAGAAGATGTACTTCCCGTCAGAAGCACGGGTGATGAAGATGGCCACCGGGAGCTGATCGATCATCTCGTTCTGGAAGATTTCATCGTCCTTCATCTTCTGGAATGCCGCTTTGAGCGAATCGACCATGGTGTTGATACCGTTCTCAAGGATCGCAAACTCGACGTTCCTCGTCTTTCGGATCCGGTGGTTGAGGTCGCCCCGCGCAATGATGCCGACATCTTCGACAATTGCCTGGATTGGCTGGGTCATGTGCCGGGAAAGGAAAAACGCCAGGATACAGCCGGTGATGATTGCAATAAACGCGACAATGATATGATAGATCAGGAGGCGGTTAAGGGCATCCTCGATCAGCCGCGTATTATACGTGATCATCACGATCCTGCTCGGATCCGACCCGTACTTTGTGTCATGAAGATCGATGAAGAGATAATGCGTTATCCGGGAATTGGGGGTATCGACAGTTTTGAGATTACTGCGGGTACGAATTGCTTCCGCAAGCTGGCTCTTTATAGGTTCAGGGGGAGCCGTGTTGTTGTTGACACGTAATCCCAGCGTATTGAATGACGTGTATTCTTCAACATACGGGTTCGATACGATGATTTTTTTAACATTCTTGTGGTCGTCCAGTGCATCGTTGACGGCATCGAAGGATTCTCCGCCCAGGCCAAGTTCAAGCACATACCGGTGGTCGGCCGTGGGCATGTATGCATATTTCCGGTACTGCCCTGCCCCCAGAAGCTCGTGAACAACCCGGTCCGGATAGAACCCATCCGTATTCCGGATCTTTGTCAGGTACTCGTAAAAGTAGGGGACGGAGCGGAAGTCCTGGCCAAGTTCAGGCAGGTAGGTTGTTTCAACAATCACACCGTTCTCGTCAATGATGTAAATATCATACCCGTCCCCCAGTTCCGCCTTGAGCGCGGCAAGATCCATGTGGGAAGGATCGCCTTTGACGTGCTCGTACTCGGCGTTAACCTTACTGAGCCCCTCCCGCATCTTGTCGTTCAGGCTGTCATCGAGGATGTTCGTCGCAGTGTCCGTAAGCCGTAACGCTTCAACAACATTCCATTCTGTCTGGGTTTCCAGGTTCTGGTATTCACGGTCGAAGTTATCCCGGGTGAAGACATAGGCATTGACGGTGAGAAGGCCGACGATACAGATGATCAGGAAGACCATGAAGATGAGGAGGTAGAAGGAAAAGGACCGGTTCGATCTCCTGATTCCTTTTTCCGTCGTCATACCAGTCCTCACTCCCCGGGTCTACTCGGGACTGCAATCGAATCCGCGCCGATGCTGTCAGGATAGTATCGCGACCGAAAGCCCATATCTCAGGCAGGACCAATGGGACATTCCTGCAGGAAAGCCGGTGGTAGCAGTCGCGATCCGGTCTTTTTTGATATAATTTCGGATATTAAAAAAGAGATCTTTTTGATTTCCGGTGGTGCATACAAAAGGTTTTACGGGAATTTTTAAGGGATTACTGGAGCGCTTCCGTTATTGCTTCCCGGATCTTCTCGTCCTTCTCTTCCGCCAGTGCCGCCTTCAGTGCATCGTCCGCTTTCGTGCCGCCAATAGTGCCGAGCGCACGGACAGCCATCATCTTCACGTAGGGGTTCTCGTCTTTGAGGAGGATAACCATGGGCTCGATGGCATCGGAGTCCCCGAGATGCTTCAGACCCTTTGCCGCCATGTACCGCACGTGGTCGCGGTTATCCTTCAGCGCCTGGATGAGGGGTTTTACCGCTTTCTCGTCTGCAATTTTTCCAAGGGCCTCGGCAGCGCGGTACCGTGTCTGCCACTTTGGCTCATGCATGGCCTCGGCAAGAGGCTCAATTGCGGCCTTTCCAATCCGGGAAAGTGCAAGGGTTGCCTGCTCCCGGACAGACTTGTCAAAGTCTGCGAGGGCCTCGATGAGCGGCTGGATTGCGAAGGGATTGTGCCCCTTCCCGAGGAGGTAGGCTGCGTACTGCCGCACAAGGGGATCGGTGTTGTTGCGGAGTTCCCGCGCCAGATCCTCAAGCCCCAGCGCTTCGAGCTGGAGAGCATTCTCCGGTTTCTGTGGTGCATTCTCTTCCATGGGTTGATCGTTTGTCATACTGCTTCATTGAAGTATCGCCTGTCGTTGTATAAAAAGTTCCATGAATGCACAGCTGGAGGAAACCCGTACTACCGGGAAAAATAACGGATCGATATACTATCCGGAAAACACAGGACGACATACACCAGGTATGCTGGTGACGATTGCAGGGCATCCCCATAGGTGCCAAAAAAATCGCAGTATACGGCGGATTTTTATATTTTCTATCACGATGGACTATGTATGAACCAGAAAGCCATCGTGCTCCTGATCCTCTGCATCGCAATTGCCGCTGCAGCAGGCTGTACAGGACACCCTGCCAGTACTTCCGGGTATACATCTTCGCAAGATGTCGTGCGGACTGAAGCTGTCTATGACAACGGATGGGGTGGCACATCAGAGAAAATAAGCGGATCTGTCGCCGTTGCTCCCATGCCCGCATCGGCTTCTGAGTATTACGGCGCGGATTCCGCCACAGTGGAGACAAAAATTATCAAGACCGCTGATATGACCGTGGAGGTCAGGGACGTTACCGGAGCGGCAGAGTCGCTCAAGTCCCTTGCAACGTCGCATCAGGGGTACCTCTCATCGACCAACATAAGGAAGAATTACCAGAACCAGCTCACGGGAACGGTGACCATCCGCGTCCCCCAGGCATCGTTCGATGCCGCGATTGAAGGGGTAAAAGCGCTCGGCACGCTCAAATCAATATCCACAAGCGGCGAGGATGTGACCGAGCAGTATATCGACCTCGAGGCACGGAAGGCATCGTACACGAACCAGCTCGCGCAATACAACGCGATCATGAAACAGAGCACCCGGGTCGAGGACATCATCAAAGTGCAGGAACAGATCGACCGGGTGCAGACCGAACTTGACCGGCTCAATGGCCGGCTGAATTACCTCAACAGCAGGATCGATCTGGCAACCATCACCGTTCACCTCCAGGAGCCCGAGCCGGTTGGCGGGCAGGCTGGCCATGACTTCGTGTCAACTATCAATGAAGGGATTGCCGGGTTCCTTGGTATGATCGATGCGCTGATCATCCTGTTGTTCACGCTCCTCCCGCTCATCATCGTCGGCGGGATTGGGTACTGGATCTACACCTGGCAGAAAAACAGGAAGGGTCAGGCTGTAAAGAACCCTGAAGAGAAAAAATAAGAATACTATCTTTTTTGCTGCTCCAGCAGCACGCGGATCTTTTTGAGTTCGTCAAGGATCAGGATGCTTGTGCCGGTTGTAGCAACCGGTGATCCGCTAACCTGAGTGACATTCGCGCCGGTCCCGGTCCCGTCGCTTCGGGTACTGCACGCACGGACATATTTGCGGAGGACCTCCCTGAGCTCCTCTGCCTGTTCGATGGCCTCGATACGGATCTCGGGCACCGCCTGGCCGGAATACCCTGCTGTCTGGATGGAGATGGTCGAGATGTTCAGCCAGCGCATCACCGGACCCTGCCTCAAGTCGAGGTTCGTGATCCGGTTGTAGGGGACGATACCGGTTGTCCGGAACCAGACGCCCCTGCGCCAGCGCAGCTCGTCATCGTGAAGCTCGTACTCCATGGTGTCGTAATAGAGCCGGGTCCAGACAATGAACAGTATGGCAAGGAGGAGGAACCCGGCAAGGACTGCGCCAGTGATGAAAATGTCAATCTCCGGGCCGGCTGCCATGAACATCGGGAGGACCGTGAAGCTGGCAATAAGCCCGAGGAGGAGGAGAAAATCGATGATGAACCACGGGACAAATGCCGGTGAGGGTTTGAAGGGAATTTTCTGGGGAAAGAGATCAGGTGCTGTCATACTATCACCGCAGTAGTATGGATCTCCGCAGGATAAAAGATTGGGAAAAACGGGGCGCCGGGGAGGGCTTTACTCACCCGGGCATTGGATTTGCCCTGACAGGGGGCGATTCGGGAGGGGTTGCTCTATTAACGATTGCCCCTGCCGGAAGAGCCGCACTCACCTTCAGGTATTGGCAGATACGCTCACTTTACCGTACGATTCTGTTGTTGCATCGCTTTTCAGCAGGGTTCCGTCCTTGTAGATCGCAACCGAGAGCTCATGCTTTGTCGAGCTGTCCTTCTTCTCGAAATCGGCCTGGACCGTCCCCGTTGCATTCACGACCTCGAAGAGCCGGGAACCGGAACTTTCCACTTTCTGGAGATCGGATGACATCCCGTAGGTCCCTTTGTAGCTGCCAATGTAACTGATCATGACCCAGACACCGGAGACAGGGACCGTGGGGGCAGTGGTTTCCTTAACGGTAATGGATGCAACACCCGTGTTGGAAAGCGGCCCTGTTGGTGTTGTGCTTACGCTGCTGCTGCCGGACGGCGTCTCTGCTGCCGGGGGTTCGCCCGAAGCCGACGGTTCGCCTTCGGCCGGGGCGCCTGAGGAGATCATCGGGTACACGACAAAAGCAACGGCCGCAAGCAGGACAACGAGAACGAGAACGATGACTCCCGCCATAAGGACGTTCTTTCCGGGCATCATGCTTCGCCGGGGTTTCCGTGCCGGGGCAGGAGCCGCGGGACGGGGTGTTGCCGGCTTCTTTTTGCCCCCGAAAAGCCCGGACAAAAATCCCTTCTTTGCCGGCTTCTGCTGGGGCAGGGAGGGGCGGGAAGCATGGGGGGGGGAGGTCATCCGCGCGGAATCCATGGAGACTCCGGCAGCAGCGTATTCAGAACCGGAAGCCCGTAGTGGGGGAGGTGCCTGCTGCCGTACAGGAGCTGCAGTTCGGGCAGGCGGGGCTGGTGCGACAATGGGTGTGCCGCACTTGTTGCAGAACGCTGAATCTGAAAGGACCGGGTTCCCGCATTTCGTGCAGTACGTGATGTCATCAGCGGTGTCTTCCTGTACCGGGCTCTCGTGCGCCCGTGCCGGGGCACTCCGTCGCACCGGAACATTCTCGGGGGCGGTGACCGCCTGGCGCACGGCAGCGCCACGGGCAGCGGAAACCTCCTGCTGGATTATCCGTACCCATTCGTCACGCACGCGTGACCGGTTGCCGCCTTCCCGCTGCGGGAAGGTCAGGATCATCTGGCGGTTCTCGCCGGTCGCGGTCTGGACGGTGAGGGTAAGGATCTCCTCGCCGATCGCATTCTCGCCGATCTCGGCCTCCATGATCATCTCGTACGCGACCTCCTTTGTCGGGAGGATGTTCTTCGCACGGTCCACGAGAATGATGCGCATGTTGGTGAGGATGCCCTCAAACGGGATCGACTTGACAGAGACCCCCGGCGTCCTCAAAAGGACCTGTTCACCACGGTAAAGATCTGGATCGCCCATACAATCACGCCTGAAGTATTCTCTGGTTGCTAGTTGTTCAACCTGACACGGGAAAAAGATATTTGTCGGGATGCGCGTCAGGTGTCGCCTCCACTGCAGAAGGCAAACCCTGTTACCGACCGAAGACAACGGATTCCGGCAGGGCACCGTTTTTTGCAAGGACCTCCCGGAACTGTTTTGAGACCGCCATCTGTGCCCTGATCTCCGATGAAATGGTAATACCCATCTCGCTGGAACGGGGGTCGTCAGGGGCGCAGACCATCATATCTCCGGCAAGGTTCTTGTCAAAGATGGACTTCACAATATGGTTCTGGACAAAGGTTATCTCGGTCATCATCTTCTGGTCAGGAACAACCGTTGATGCAAACGTGAACCGGATTACGTCTTCGAGCGGGTGAGGGAACGATTCAACGGAAAGCTTGAGATGGCACTCGATCTCGAACCGCTCGCTGTCGATTTTTCTCGCCGCAGAGTGCTCGATACTCATCATGATCACCCGCTCTGCAGGGACCATATGGATATGGTGATCTTTGTCAAGCATGGCAATACTGGCTGAAGGCATCTGTTTTCATCTCCTCACAAGATTCTCTGCGGCCCGGGATGATAGCGCTTTTGCCTAGATGCATTGAACCCGGGGCATCCACCAATCATTTAAACCACTTCAGCCATGGTATACGCTATGGGCTATCCTTCCCGGCTGTGGCTTCTTCCGGCATGCATAGTGTGTTTCCTGGTTTCTGCCGGTTGCGTTGCCGAGGTATCGGCACCCCCGGCTGAAGAGATCCTGGTAATGCCGGTCCTCACCTCCGCACCCGAGAGCCCGGTCGTGACAGCGCCGATTGCAGACCTGGCACTCCAGAAGGAAGATCTCCCTTCAGACTATCGCCTGAAAGACCGGACGGTCACCTCCTATGCCGGAGCGGGCCAGGTCTTCCGCGACCTGGGCTGGCAGCAGGGATACCAGGTCACGTACTACCGCATGGACACAGACCTGAATGATATCACGATGATCACCCAGGAGATTGCGGTCTATCCCATAAAGACCGTCCGGGATGCCTATTCCCTGAAAAAAGAGAAACTGCTTCCCGAAGAGGACAGCCGCACGGATTACCAGGTGCCGTTCCCGCAGACGGGAGACCGGAGCATTGCATGGCGGGAGGTCAGCACTTCCGGCATTACGCCCGTTGTCACCTATACGGTAATCTTCACAAAAAAGAACGTGTACGAAAAGATCGCCCTGACCGGCACCAGTACGGACTATGAACTCTTAAAAACACTTGCAGCCACGGCGGCTGATAAAATCCGGTGAACCGGCACGCTTCGATCTCTTTTTTACCACTCCCTCCCTGACTGTATATCAGGTTACAACCATGGTCTTCTCCTGCCGGCAGTGCGGCACCTGCTGCATGTTTCTGGGCGATTATATCGTGATCGAAGAGCAGATTGGGCCGTTCTCGTTTGCCTGCGAATCGGTCTCGACCGGCACGCCGTTCACTGCCGAAGTTGACGAGGATAAGCGGGAGATCTTCCGGGATCATACGTTTCCCGATACGCACCCCAGCGCCTGCCGCTTCCTCCGCCCGGATGGCCATCTCCTGCGCTGCACCATCCACCGCGACAGCCCGCCCCAGTGCAAGTTCTACCGGTGCATTGCAATGCGGATCTCTGATTCTTCAGGCAAGTCTCTGGGGTACGTGAGCGGGGCGCTCGCCCTTCATTCCCAAGACCCTGATCTCCGCGGGGTATGGGACGGGCTTGTGACGCAGAGACCCAGGGCAGATGAAGAGGCAGAACCCTGGATCGCCACATTCCTTTCCAGGAAGGGTTATCGGGTAGAATAATCAGCCGCACCGGGGATCCGGGGCAGCACGATTCCTGCCGGATTGAAGGCAATACGGGGATTCCGGTTACCCATTGAAAAAAAGGTTAGAACAGAAGTGGCGGGTGTTCATTATACGGGGCTACCGTCATGGCAGACATGCTGACAGTACTGATGAAGAAATACATCGCCAGCAGCACAAGGACGATGAGCGGCACCATCACGGCAATGATCAGGGCAACGAGAGCTTTTCCACTGCTCATTTCCTGCAGCTCGCGGATGCCGATGATCTGCAGGACAACCGACCAGAGGCAGAAGAGGAAACCAATGAACGGGATCCATCCCAGCAGCATTCCCGGGGTCATCCCGTAGATGACGGCCTTTGCTGTTTCAAAAAGTCCCTTCCTCCCCCCAAGGAGATATACCCACAGGTGCAGCCAGAGCGAGAAGATGATGGTGCAGATCGCTCCCCCGATCAGGACGCTAAAGAAGATCACGACCGGCATCGCGAACCGTGGCATCATGGGCGAAAGCATTCCCATGGCAGTGATGCCGACAAGGGATATGATCGCCATCATGGCGGCATGGACGAGGAGAAGGGAAATGAGGTAGGGCACAACGGTGTCCGTCCCATCGGGGCGTGCAGCCCGGAAACTCTCGACAGGGCTCACGATGAATCCCTTCACCTTCGCAATTATCGCATCGATCATCATGGGGAAACGTGATACCCGCTGATATATTAATTACCCCGGGAGTTTGGGTTTTACGCCAGCATTGAATCGCCTGCTTTCGGATACAAGAGTTTATGTCCGGTCCCGTCCACATGCAGTGCATGAATCCATGGTACTCCCTCTGCCTGCCGGGTATCGTCGCAGTCCTTGTCTTCTGTGCCGGTTGTGCCGGTACATCATCCCCTGCCGCAACACCGGTACCGACCACCCAGGTTGGATCAGTGATTACAGCAACGCCCACCCCCACGGCAACGCCCTATCCGGGGGTACTGTCCCTTGGTACCGACGCTCCTTTCGGTATCGGCGGGAAGACGGGTTCTGCCCGGGCATACAAGGCAGACCTTATGGCAGACTATACCTGGACATCCCCCTCCATCAACAGCCCCAGCGAGCAGAGACTGACGGGTGAAGCACTCGGGACACAAAAAGGGTATAACACAGAGAAACCTTCTGACGGGAATGCCTTCCTTTTTGTCTTCGTGAAACTGACTGACACCGGATCGGACAGTATTGTTGCTCCCTCACCGGCGCAGTTCACGGTCAACTACAACGGGAACAATTACCAGTACCGCCCACTTCCCGGCCCTGACGTGAGTATTGGGGGTATCCGTGGCACCCAGTACGATTATGTGATCGGGAAAGGTGGCGTGTCCGGGTATATCCTGCCCGGGGAGAGCAATGCCGCTGACGGGTTCCTCATCTACGAGGTGCCCGCATCCATCGATCTCACAAAAGCATGCATGGTCATCACCCTTGACGCGCAGCATACCTCTGCCTGGCAGCTCGGCTGACCGGGCGACCCGGCCCAAAAATCCCCTTTTTAGTACCTTCCCGCAAGGAACCTGCTCCTGCGCTAAGGCAACCATGGTTACATTATGTCAGAGAGCATATACTACAGTGGTGATTCGTTCTTTTCGAGCCTGAAACGCATGTGTTTCACCATCACCAGGACCCATCATGAAAGAAACAACCATGAAAGCAATCTCATTTGCCCCACCCGAGATTTTCAAGCCAACAGCAGCTCATCTCGCTATCCTTAGGGCCGTTGCAGACAAACAGAGCTGTCATATCGGGCAGGTTGTACAGACTCTGTATCCCGGTTTCAGCGAGAGCTGCATCCGCTCCAGCGTCAGGGGTCTCTTGTCCAAGGGATGTCTTGACGGGGGTAAATCCAGCAGTGAAATCGTTCTCAGGCTCACTTCAAGGGGGCGCCTGCTGATCCAGCCGTCCACCTCCGAATAATTATTCACAATCGCGTGGATTCCTGGTTGCATCCTTCTCAATCCTGGATGCACCTGTCGCAGGGGGATCCATCATGTATCACTATTTTTTTATGGTTGTGCACCAAGAGAATTTGGCCATGAAACCGTGGGCACCGTTCCTCATTCTTCTCCTGATCACCGGACTTGTCCTTGCTGCCGGCTGCACGGGGGCCCTGCCGGCACAGGAGGGCCAGAGCCAGACTCCCCTTCCCGCAGCGTCCCCTGCCAATGGGCAATCCCCCGCAAAGATCACGCCTGCTGACCTGACGGACCTGGTGAAGGAGGCCGTTCTCTATGCAAAGGAGAACGGGAAAGAGAAAGCCATTGCTGAATTCAATGATCCGAACGGTTCGTTTGTCAGGAATGGCGTGTACATCTTTGCCGAGAGTTATGACGGTACCGCACTTGCCGAGCCCTTCGAGCACGGGCTTGTCGGGACGAACATTGCGGGTATGACCGACCGGTACGGCGTCCCCCTTGTCAGGAAACTCCAGGAGACCGCACGGTTCGGGATCGGGTACGTAAGTTACGATTACCCCAACCCGCAGGACAAAAGAACCATAACCCCGAAACTCTCGGTTGTCGCTGACGTTGACGGGACCTACTATGCCGGTGCCGGCACCATTGCAGGGTTTGGGATGGTTTATCCCTCTACCGGGATTGGTCCGAAGAACCGGAACTATACAACCAGCGACCTCACCGCATTCGTGAAGAACGCCGTTCTCTATGCAAAGGCAAACGGGAAAGAGGCGGCGCTCGCTGCATTCAATGACCCGAAAGGGCAGTTTACAGATGGCGAACTGACCCTCATCGCTGTTGACTACAATGGCACGGTGCTCGCAAATTCCCTCACTCCCGATACCGCAGATAACCGGATCAACCTGATCAACTACCACGACCCTGATGGTGTCACGACCATCCGCGAGATGCGGGACCTCTGCCTTTCGGGCGGCGGGTTCTCGTACACGGTTGCTGCTGTGACAAAAGACGGCAGAGCATGGTACGCGCCCAAGATCGACTATGCTGAGCCCGTTGATGACACCTACTGGGTCTTCTCCGGCATCATCGTGCCGGAATACGAACAACTCCGCGAGGGCAACCTGACCGGGATCACCGTGCGCAACCACACGAGAACCCAACTGTACGATCTTGTTGACCGGGCGGTAACCTACGCGAAGGTCAACGGGAGAGAGAAGACACTTGCTGAGATCAAAAACCCGGGCGGGCAATTCGTGAACGGTGACCTCTTTGTCTGGGCCGAGGACTTCAATGGAACGATCCTCGCTGACCCTTACTGGAAAGAGGGCATTGGTAAAAACTGGATGGATTACACCGATCCGTACGGCTCAAAGACAACCGTACTCAACATCAATGCGATCCGGAGCGGTACCGGGTTCACGCACGCGATGTTCATGGACACCGCAGCAGGGCAGATGTCATCTGTCCCAAAACTGCTGTACGCGAGGGCAATTGATGACACCTGGTGGATCGGCAGTGGGATCTACGGTGTGCAGGCTACCTGAAGAAAACCCGAATACTAGCATTTTCCCTTTTTTACAATACACTCCGCCAATCCTGACAGGGCAGCGTATCCGAGGGACTCCTTGCCCTTTGCCAGAGCGGAGAAAACTGTCTTCTGATTCCAGAAATCAAAGAAGATTACACCTGAATCAGGAAAAAATCCCTAAAAGAATTACGCCCAGGTCGGAATTCGAATCCGAGTCGATTGCGTGACAGGCAATCATGATAGGCCACTACACTACCTGGGCATGATGTTTACAGTAATCCCGCCTCCCAGATTCGAACCGGGGACATCGCGGTAGCCGCGCAGTTGCCTGAAACGGCAAACCATACTACAGCCGCGCACTCTACCAGGCTGAGTTAAGGCGGGGCACTGCGCTACTAATGTAGGGCAAGTTTACTATTAAACGTATCGTAAGATCCCCGGTACTTTCAGGAAACCCTGCAGCGGGTTATCCCGGAACACGTTTCAGGGAATAATCCCCTGCGCATAACAAAAGTATCCAAAGATACTGCCAGCCACAAGACAACGGTGTTATCATAGCGATAACCGGCCCGCCCAAACCGCCCGAATGAAACGGACCCGGCGTGGTGCAGCGATTGTTTATATAACACGCAGGCTAATAATTGTGTATGGTTACTCGCAAGGATTTTGCGGGGGATCGTCTTCTTCACCGATAGCGCAGCTCGTGAAGAAGTCACTGTTTTTGACACGACATTACGTGACGGAGAACAGACCCCTGGTATTGCATTCACATTCGAACAGAAGCTCGATATTGCCCGCCAGCTCTCCGCAATCGGCATTCACGCGATAGAGGCAGGGTTCCCTGCATCATCGAAAGCCGAGAAAGAGACGGTAACGGCAATAAAGAACCTCGGCCTGGAATCAAAGATCTGCGGGCTTGCCCGCTCCGTGAAAGCCGATGTGGACACCTGCCTCGACTGCAACGTCGATATGGTGCACGTCTTCATCCCGACTTCGGACATCCAGCGCGAGAACACGATCAAGAAATCGAGAAAAGAGGTTTTGGAGATCACGGCCGACATCATCGGCTATATCCGGAAACACTCCGACCTCTGTATGTTCTCCGCTATGGACGCAACGAGGACTGACTGGGATTACCTCATAAAGGTCTTCCAGACTGCCGCAGATGCCGGTGCAACGATCATCAACGTGCCCGACACGGTGGGAGTCATCTCGCCTTCAGCGATGAAGACGCTGATTACCCGGATCAATAAAGAGGTCCGGTGCCCCATCGATGTCCACTGCCACAACGACTTCGGCCTCGCGGTGGCCAACACCATCGCGGCAGTCGAGGCCGGTGCCTCACAGGTGCAGGTGACCGTGAACGGCCTTGGAGAGCGTGCAGGCAATGCCGATCTTGCCCAGACCGTGATGATCATGGAGTCGATGTACCGGATCAGGACGGGGATAGCAAAAGAGCGGCTCGTTGAGACCTCGCGGCTCGTCTCACGCTTCTCCGGCCTTGGTATCCCGCCCATCCAGCCGGTCGTTGGGGAGAACGTCTTCTCGCACGAGAGCGGTATCCACTCTCACGGGGTGCTCCAGAATGCGGCCACGTTCGAGCCGGGCATCATGACCCCCGAGATGGTCGGTCACCGGCGGCGGCTGACGCTCGGCAAACACGTGGGGCACCACGCGGTGCGGCAGATGCTCGCGGATGCCCACATCGATCCCAACGACACACAACTCAAGGCGATCATCGAGAAGGTCAAGGCTATCGCCAACCGTGGAAAACGGGTAACAGACGCCGATCTCTATGAAATTGCCGAGAGCGTGATGGGCATCGAGATCAACCACAAGATATTCGACCTCCAGGACATTGCCATCATGACCGGCAACCACGCGATCCCGACGGCCAGCGTCCGGGCAACGGTGAACGGCACGGAGCATGTCTTCTCGGCGGTAGGGAACGGCCCGGTTGACGCTGCACTGAACGCGATCCTCGGCATCACTCCTGCAAAACTCCAGCTCAAGGAGTTCAACATCGAGGCGATATCGGGCGGCTCGGACGCGATGTGCCATGTCACTATCGCGGTTGAGGACGAACGCGGCAGGATCTTCGATGCCAGTGCCAGTGGCGATGACATTGTGTTGTCATCGGTCGAGGCAATGGTGAACGCCGTGAACCTGATCAACCGGGCGTAAAAGCCCGCCATCCTCTTTTCATTCTGATACGGAGTAAAAATACCGGTAATACAGCGTGTTGCAGGTAGAGATAAAAAAAAGTGCCCTGTTGAACCCTTATCTTCCTGGTATGATTGACCCCCTTGCGCCAGCCCTGATTCGAAGAACCTTTCAGGTTCTTCTCGTGTCTCACCTCTAAAGAGGTTCAACACCCCCAAGGGGGTGCTGAGGGTCATTAGACCCGAAGCAGGAGAAGAACGTGTTAGCGTTCTTCGACTCGGGGGCGCAGGCGATGCCTCTGTATTATCGGACCGGGAAAATTTTCAACGACTCGAACAGGTAATTGATGCCGCCGCGGGAGCGCCCCCGCGGGGATTGAGTGATTCATCAGAACCACGAAATCGAGAAGAATCATCAGGTTCTTCGAGTCGGCGGCCGTTCATCGCAACCGGGGGTATGGGGGCATCAGCCCCCATCTTTCAAATGATGATCCCAACAGAGTAAAAAAAAAGTTTTACGCAGCGGTCGGGGCGCCCTTGCCCTCGATAGCTGCCTTGATCTGGGCCTGGAGCTGCTCGAACTTGCCCTGAAGGAGTTTCTCCTGTTTCTCCAGGGACTTGATGCGGAGCTCGAGGGTCTCGACCTTCTCGGCAAGCTTCGTGTTCACGACATCCTTCTTCTTCTGCATCATGATCGTGCCAACGCTCATGTACATGACCGCGTCTTCGGGCGAGTCAGCGATCTCTTCCTGTGCACGCTTTGCCTCGCGGACAGCCATCTCGAACTGTGCCTTCTGCTGGAGGATCGTCTGGAGCTGCTGCTGGACCTGCTGGAGCATGGCCAGCTGGTTCTGGACCTTGGGTGAGATATTGTTCATAGAAAAATCCTGCAGAGTATATCGGCGCCGGTGATAAAAAGCATTATTCCTTTGACACGGGAACGCTGCTGTCACGCGGCTCCTGCTTTTTTGCAATACCGGTAACCTCATCAGCCACAGTGACAAGCCGCAAATACATATTCAGCGCTGCGCGGAGCGAGGATGTGTCCTGCGCCGTCACAGTGAGGACGAGCGTATCGTGACCTTCCAGCCGGCAGGAGACCGACGAACGGTAATTCACCTCATCTTCCAGTTCCGGTAACAGCGAGCGGTAGATATTCGCGGCATATTCTGTGGTGAACCGGAAGACGGCTTCGTGCTGTGGCATGGGGTGCCCTCTCCGGATTATTGGTGAAAAAGAGATATAGATATGTCCCGGAGTTACGGGACGGTGCTTACCGGGCTTTCAGTTCCTTGATCGCCGCGCCCCGTTCCTTGAACAGGATCCGGTGGCCGCAGTAGGGGCACCGGACATTAACGTCGATCTCGACTTTCTGCTTGCACCGTGCGCACTTGTAGGTACTTGCCATACGCTCTACCGGTTATTTCCTGATCTCTTCAACCGTTCGGTCGATCGCACGCTGGGCGATCTTCATAGTCGGGGTGACCGGCTGGTACGTGCCACCGGCAAACTTGTACCCGCACTTGCGGCATTCCCAGATACCCGTCCCGACCCGGCTGACGGACTGCATGTCGCACTTGGGGCAGTTGTGGAGGGCGCGCGAGATCTTCTCGATATCAGTTACCCGCTTCCGAACGAACCTGCCATACCGGCAGCCGAACCGCCCGGCGCTGCCGGTCACTTTTCCCTTTGCCTTGTGAGTTGTTGATTTCGCCATGATGGATACCCACCGATCTGTCTTCTCTTATTTGTCCTCTGTACTAATATACTTGATTGAGGATCTTGACCTGCCCCTCGCCCTTGGAGAGCTTGTTGATCAGGTCGTAGAACTCGCCCTGGATCCCTGCCGGGATGCGCACCACGCAGACCCACGAGCCGTCCTTTAACCACTCGTCCTTTTCCATGGTGGCTGCCGCAGCAATATCGCCGTACGAGCGTGCCGCAAAGTCCGGGGGGATCTTGATCGCAAGCCGGAGTTCCTCGAACCGTATCGGGAGGAGCGGGCGCAGGGCTTTCACCGTCTCTTTCACCTGCTCATCGACATGCTTGAACGGGTCGATGTTCACCCGCGCCTCTTCCATGGCGCGTTCGATACGTGCCGGGGGATGGGGGTGGCCATCCTGCGGATTGACCGCGTTCCGGGAAATGAAGGTGATGACCTGCCGGCGTTTCTCCTCCACCATCTGCTTGCGCTGGTCTGCTGTGAGGTGGATCTCGCCCTTGATGATGATCTTGCGCGCAACCGCATCGAAATCCGTTGTCTGGAAGACCTTCAGTAACGATTCATCGGAGGCACGGGTGGCCTTCGAGGAATTGCCAAAGACATTGAGCGCTGCCACAACGTCCTCGATCTCTACCGGCTGCCCCTGCCGGACCAGCGCAGCCCCGTGCGGGTCCACGAGAATCTCGAAACGCTCCCCGTGGCTTTCGAGGCGCGCCACCACGGCATGGTCGAGCGGAATCATACGATCACGGCTTGAACTGTTCCACGAACGAAGCTACTTCTTCCCGGCTCATCTTGCGGAACGCCGGGCTCTCCTTGCCGATGACCCCAATCTCGACCGTGTCGACATCGAACTTGCCTTCGGTTGCCGAGTGGAGCGCCTTGAGGCCGAGAAGGATCGCGTCCTTGATCTCGGCTTCGGGGTTGTACTCTTCCTCGAAGACTTTCATCGCGGCCGGACGGCCGATCCCGATCCCGGTTGCCTTGTACTCAAGGAGCGTGCCGGAAGGATCGGTCTCGAAGAGCCGGCAGTCCCCGTCGCTGACACCGGCAATGAGGAGAGCCGTCCCGTACGGGCGGATGCCGCCGTACTGGGTGAGGTTCTGCATGTGGTCGCAGAGCTTCTTACTCAGGGCCTCGACCTCGATCGGCTCATCGTAGGAGACCCGGTTGATCTGGCATTCCACGCGTGCCCGGTCAACGAGCGCACGGGCATCCCCGACAAGGCCGCTGGATGCGACACCGATGTGCTCGTCGATCTTGAAGATCTTCTCGATGGACGAGGCCTCGAGCAGCTTGGAGCTGACGCGCTTGTCAACGATCAGGACGACGCCGTCCTTTGCCTTGATCCCTACGGCGGTTGTCCCGCGCTTCACGGCCTCGCGGGCGTACTCCACCTGGTAGAGCCGGCCGTCAGGTGAAAAGACGGTGATGGCCCGGTCATATCCCATCTGGTATTGTGGTTGCATTATTCGGTCTCCATATCTTCTGTTGTCAGAAACAATCGGCTTGTATTTTTAAATCCCTTTTCAATCACATCAACCTTCTGACCGTCACAATGAACAGCAACGTATTCCTTCCCGGAAAACCGGTATTCCGGCACTGCATCCGGTGAGGGGGACGGGGGAAGAGGTTTCATCCGGTCCCGCAGGCTCTCGATGGTCCCCGATGCAGAGATGATCCGCAGGGCAATCTTCGTGTCGCGGAGCCGGGTGACCGTGGAGAGCGCAATCGCCAGCTCGCGTTCGGTCCCCCGCCGGCACCGGATGACCACGTAATCGCCTTCGGCACAGACTACGGCCTGCACGATAATACCGGCAACGGCATCTCCCCAGAGTGAGGAGACCGCATCCGATACCGCGTAATAGAGTTCCTTCTGGTCGACGGGCGTTCCCGGGGGATCGACTCGCACGAGAAGATAGCGCCGTTTGTCGCGGAGTGTGGGAGGGCGGACTGCCATCTAGACCACCTTCACAGCAGGTTCCGGCGGGGTGGTGACAGTCCCGACACCGGCAAGCGCTTTCTCGACATCCGGAAGGTCCATACCAACGAGCGTGCAGAGGCCGCTTACCTCCCTGACCGCCCGCAGGTCCAGGACCGAGCGGGCATAGGTCGAGAGCGTGAGGGGAAACTCAAAACGCTGTTCGAGCACCATTACATCGCGGTAACGCTGGATCGCCTTCTGGCGTGCAATACCCCGTGCCGAGATGAGACATGAGAGATCGATATCCACGGCAACGCGGTTGTCCGCTGCCATCTTTGCGGTCACATGGTCAAAGGCGTTTTTGTCGGCTGCATGGAGCCCGCGGAGAATATGCACTCCCTTAAGGCCGGCCACACCCCGGTTGAACCCGGCATCCCCTGCCCTTACCGACACGACCGTGCCGGGATCATTCACGCGCTTCACTTGGCCGATGACATCCTTCATCCCTGCATTCTGGATGAACAGACCGCGCCTGACCTCAACGCCACCATAGGTCGCAGAGGGCGTATCAGCAGCAACAAGGCTGTCGAACCCCAGCACTTCCGCTTCCCGCGCAAGCCTGCGCACCGATGAATCCCCGTTCGGGTACGGGCAGACTGCCGCATCGGTGATCTTCATGAGAATAACGTTGTGCTAAAAAAAGAAGAAGGTTACTTGCCCCGGTTCGCATGGGACCGGATGCTCGGGCGGGTCTTCTCGGTACCCTTGCCGCGGGTCCTCATGCCACGACCCTTCCGGCCGGCAAAGGTCTTGCCGCGCTCGGCACGGCCGCGGTGGACGGGATCGGCAAGCCACGAGAGGCGCTTGTCTGCCTGGATTGCAGGGTGGTGCCCGTCAACGAGGATGACCTCATAGTATTTCCGCTTTCCGTCCTGCCCTACCCAGTAGGAATTCAGGACTTCCATGTTCGGGAACTTCTTGGATGCACGTTCCTCGGCAATGCGCTGGATGCTCTTGCCGGCGGTGAGCCGGTTCTTGCCCATCTGGGCGGAGCGGCGTGCGCGGACGTACCGGGATGCCCGGCGGCCACCGCGGCGGACCTGCACGCGGGCGACTGCAATGCCCTGCTTGGCCTTGTAGCCAAGGGCCCGGGCGCGGTCGATACGGGTCGGGTGCTCAACGCGGACGACAGCACCCTCGCGGCGCCATTCCTGCATCCTGTTCCAGAGGAGCTCTGCAACCTCTGACTTGTCAGGTCTCTTCCATGCGTCCCTGACGAACGCGTACATTGACTTTACCATGGTAATCACCTAAGGTTCGGCCCGAAGAGGGCTACATTCCTTGTGCAAGGGACGGATCCCGTATGCCTGTATACATAGGACGGAGGGGGTAATAAAGGATGGGGGATCCGAGAGGTTCATCAGAACCTCGGAGGAGGAGAAGAATAGCATAGCAATTCTTCGACGCGGATCATAAGAGAATACAATTCATCAACACTTCCCGATATGAACGATGAGGTCAGATGCTCCGCCTTGCAGCCCGGCATTCTTTCAGTCACCCTGAATTTTTGCACAATCGAAATAAAAAGCAAGATATTCCCTCACCACAACGGTACTGTGATGCGGATCGGGGGGATCCCCGGTTGGAGTACGCCCATGTTTACGCCCGATATCGGTACCCTTTTTCTGATCCTCATATTCGTCAACATCACCCTCACTCTCATGCTCTTCATCTTCTGGAAGTCCCAGAAGACCTACAATGGGTTTAGTATATGGATGCTCTCCCTGCTGTTCGTCTCCTGCGGGTATCTGTTGTACGTCGGCAGTGTATCCTTCTCTCTCCCCGGGGTGGTCGGGAATCTGATGATCATGATTGCGATCATGTTCCGGCTCGAAAGTGTCTGGAGATTTTATAAGGAAAAGCCGCTCCCGAAGATCGTGTACAGCATCCTTGTGCCGACAACGCTCTTGCTCCTGTGGTTCAGGTTCGTCAATGACATGTTGGTTATACGGGGGGCGATTATCGCGGCGCTCATTGTCCCTTCGTTCATTGCGACCGCCCTGGTTGCACTGGGTTCAAAGGACTCCGCAACCCGGTCGCTCCGGTATACATTTGCCGCGTCCCTCCTGGTGACGGGACTCCTCTGGGCCATGCTGGTTATCAGGGCCGCAATTCTCCCCGGGGATCACACACTGTCCGGCCCGGATCCCTTCAATTCCATCTTCTTTACTGTCACTATCCTCATGGATATCGTTGCCACGGCATCCTTCCTGATGCTCAACATGGCCCGATCGCAGGAAAACTTAAGGGAGAGCGAACTGCGCTACCGGAATCTGGCGGACAAACTTGTCCGTGTCAACAAGAAACTCACGATCCTCTCATCCATCACCCGTCACGACATCAAGAACCAGCTTATGGCGCTATCATCGTACCTTGAACTCTCGCAAATGGCTCTCGATAACGTCCCGACTGCATCAAACTATGTGCAAAAAGAGTTGAGGATCGCGCGGACCATAGGGGAGCAGATCGATTTTACCAAGGTGTACGAAGATATGGGTACGACAGCACCCACGTGGCAGAATATCGCTGACGGCATCACGCAAGGAGTTGCCGCGCTGCCCATGCGGGATGTGAGGGTGGAGGTCGACCGTAGGGACCTCGAGATTTATGCCGATCCTCTCTTCGGAAGGGTCCTGTACAACCTCATGGACAATGCCCTGAAATATGGCGGCAGCTCCATAACAACCATCCGCATTACTTCCCGCGAGAAGGAAGGGGGACTTGTTATCACGTGTGAAGACAATGGGGAAGGTATCGCCCAAGAGGATAAAGCCCGGTTATTCGAGCGGGGCTTTGGGAAAAACACCGGCCTTGGCCTCTTCCTCTCCCGGGAGATCCTCTCGATCACCGGTATCACTATTTCCGAGACGGGTGAACCGGGAAAAGGTGCCCGGTTCGAGATGGTCGTCCCGAAGGGGGAATACCGGTTCACGGACGGGACGTGAGATCCCGGTTTTTTCCTTCCGCTGTTCCTAAAAAAAAGTCCTGCAAGGGTGTGAAGCGCTTTCACTTCCCCTTCTTCTTCTCCACGACCCGTATATCGGTAATCGAAGTAACAGGATATTGCCCGGCAGCATCCTTCTCTGCCGATTTCACCATGTCCCACACCGTCAGCAGGGCCACTGAAACGCCCGTCAGCGCCTCCATCTCCACGCCAGTCCTGCCCGTCATTTTCACGACAACGACCGCTTCGATATACCCCTCGCCATCCGTGAAATCGACCGAGATTGAACTGATGGGGATCGGGTGGCACATAGGGATGATGGTCGCGGTGTTCTTGACTGCAAGCGTTGCCGCAACACGGGCGGTAGCAAGCACGTTGCCCTTCACGGCCGTACCTTCACGTATTGCCTTCAGGGTCTCCGGCCGGAGAAAGATCTTCCCCGCTGCGGTAGCCTCACGGACAACCTCGCCCTTTCCGCTGATGTCCACCATCTGTGCCTTGTCGTTTTCGATATGCGTGAATTTCGGCATCATGCACCTTTCCTGAAAAGTATTGACGGGATCTTGTCCACCAGGTCAGAGGGAAGAATGCCCCCGCCCCGCTCGGCAACAACCGCTTCACCGGCCTTCCCGCTGACATATGCGGCAATACAGGCCGCATCGAACGCGGGGAGCCGGCAGAGGAGCGCCCCGGCAATCCCGGCCAGCACATCGCCCGTTCCCCCGACCGTCATCGCAGGATCACCGGTCCGGTTGAACCGGACCTGTTTTCCATCCGAAATGATATCGATGTGCCCCTTGAGGATAACGGTGCCCGGCAGCCCTGAATCCCTGAGCATTCGTGCCCGGCCCCGGGTATCCTCCGGCAGGGCCTTCCCGGTGATTCTTGCAAACTCCCCGGCATGGGGAGTATAGATCGTCTCTCCTGCCGCTACGGACAGGGGAAGCCGTAGGGCATCGGCGTCGAAGACCGCCTTTTTGCAGTGCGGGGCGATGGCAGTCACGACCGTATGGCTCTCCGTGCCGAGGCCGTTTCCGCAGACAACCACATCCGCCTTCTCCGCAAGCGCGATGAGCCGTTCCGTGTGTTCATCGCCAATCGCCTTTCCCTCCAGGCGCTCGTAGATCAGGTCAGGGACCGGCTCGAAGACCGGCGATGCGATCCGCACGATATCCGTCCCGGCCCGGAGCGCCCCGAGCCCTGCGAGCCATGGCGCACCCTGGTACGGGCCGCCGCCGATGATGAGCACCTCGCCGCCTTGTCCTTTGTGCGATCTCTTTGCCCGCGGGGGGATGAGAGTGAGTTCTCCCGGGCCGGTGAAGCACTCGGCCTCCACCGGGATCCCAATGTCGATGACCTTTGACCCTTCGACCTTGGGCCGGTGGAAGGCACAGATCCTGTCTGCCCGCATCCCCGGGGTTGGGATATCGGCGGCAACGATCTTCGCGGGCGAGGCATTCGCCATAGCAACGCAGGTTTTCAGCGGTTCCTTCAGGCTCCCGCTCAACCCGGTCCCGAGCAGCGCATCGACAATGACTTCTGCTTTCTCAAAGAGCGGGCGGAGGGCTTCGATGTCGTCGCGGGACGCGAACGGGTGCATGCCCACGTGGGCGTGCTTCAGGGCGCGGATCTGGTGCTCGCAGGCACTGCTCCGCGGGCCAGCCTCAAGGTAACAAACCTCCGTCTCCGCGTGGCGCCGGAGGTGGCGGGCTGCAACCATCCCGTCCCCCCCGTTATTGCCTTTCCCGCAGAGGATGAGCACCCGCGTCGGGCCAAACGTGAGCACCTGCTCGGCAAGCCCCCGTCCTGCGCTCTCCATCAGCTGGAGCTCGGTAACGCCCAGTGCAATGGCATTGGTGTCGACAACGCGCATCCGGGCCGGGGTGATGATCCCCGTGTCCACGAACTCGGGGGAGCGCTTCGCAGGCATAGCTGGTACAATTCATCTGTTTGAACTCCCTAAATATATGGCAATGGGTTTTTGCGATGATGTAAAGGCGGCCGCGGAGCAGATCGCGGCAGCCCCGGAGATCACGATCATCTCCCACATCGATGCGGACGGCATCAGCTGCGAGGCGATCCTCTCGCAGGCGATATCCCGTCTTGAAATACCGGTCAAGTCCGTCTTCGTGCGCCAGCTCGAACCGCTGACCATGCCGCAGGTGCCTGACGATTCCTCGCTCAAGGTCTTCTCCGATCTTGGCGCCGGCCAGCAGAACCTGATGCTCGAACGGGGATTGACCGAAAAGGACGTCCTCATCATCGACCATCACGTCAGCCAGCCCTGCGAGCGGGAATACACGCAGGTCAACTGCCTGCCCTACGGCCACACGCGGATGAGCGCGGCCGGTGTCTCGTACCTTGTGGCAAAAGAGCTGGACGATACAAACATCGACCTCGCACAACTGGCTGTCATCGGCAATGTCGGCGACATGATGGCACGGGAGAAGTGCGGGCTTGTGGGCCCTGCCCGGGAGATCATTGTCGAGGACGGAATACGGCACGGGTCGGTCGATGTACGCAAAAAGGACCTGAACTGTTACGGTACGGCCACCCGCCCGGTCCACCTCTCGCTAGCCTACAATGACGACCCGTTCGTCAAGGGCATCAGCAACAATCCCGAGGCTGCCCGGCAGTTCTTAAAGAAACTCGGCATCCGCCAGCAGGCCCCGGATGGGCGCTGGTATGTCTGGGAGGAACTCTCCGATGAAGACCGGAGGACTATCATCTCAGGACTCGCCCAGCAGCTGATGGCAAACGGCGAGAAGACCGACCGGTTGCTCATGGAGTCCTACCGGTTCCCGGGCGAGATCCCGAGGACCCCCTTAAGAAACGCCCAGGAGTACGCGACCCTGCTCAATGCCTGCGGCCGTTGGTCCAAACCCCAGATTGGCGGGGCCATCCTCCGCGGGGACCGGGGCACTGCGTACCGCGATGCCGAGCACATGCTCAACAACCATCGGGCCATCCTCCGCGAGCTCCTCCAGTATATCGTGGAACGGGGCGTCAAGGAACTGGAGTATCTCCAGTGGCTGCACGTGGGCGGGAAATACCCGGACACGATTGTCGGCATTGGTGCAGGCATGGCACTCTCGAAACTGAATTCCAGCAAGCCCATCCTGATCATGTGTGAGGTACCGGAAGACCGGAACCTGACCAAGGTCTCGATGCGGACAACGGAACGCGTTGTTGAGAAGGGCATCGACCTCCAGAAAGCTCTCGCGGATGCATCGGCCGAATACGGCGGCGGGGGCGGAGGGCATAAGATTGCAGCGGGCGCATATATCCCCAAACCCGCGGAAGAGGAGTTTGTTATACGTGTCAACCGGATACTCGGAGAACAGTTTACTGCGAAGGGTCCAGGTAATCGCTGACTTCCAGTTCGGCGGGAATGTGGGGCCGTCCCTCTTTCCCGAGGGCTGCACATTCATCCATTCCACCACGGGACGGGTTCGCCAGGTGCTTTTTCTTGGGACCCGGCTTGCGACCGTACGTGCATCGGATGGCCGGCTGACCCTCGGGATCGAGGGCGCCCGCAGGCTCATGGCTGCACTCCCTGCGCCGGGATACCGCATCACGATCCGCGATGACGTGGCGGAGTTCGTGGCCAAGGGGAAGAATGCATTCGCCAAACACGTTACCGGAGCCGACCCGCAGATCCGCGCGGGAGACGACGTTCTCGTTGTGGCGGGGGACGATCGGCTGGTAGCCTGCGGCGCTGCGGCCGTTTCGGGCCCCGAGATGCTTGCATTTAATTACGGAGTAGCGGTAAAAGTACGGCAGGGTAGTGAGAAGGATGCTTCCGGGAAACATCAATCCGCGCCAGATGAAGGCGATGATGAAGAAGCTCGGCATGAATGTCGAGCAGATTGAAGACGTTCAGAGTATTGTTATCAAAACGCCGAAGGGCAACTGGGTCTTCGACTCTGCCGAGGTCACCGCGATGACCATGCAGGGTGCGACAACCTACCAGATCGCCGGCACGCCCCGGTTCGAGGCTGCGGCGATCGAGATCCCGAAGGAGGATGTCACGATGGTTGCCGCCCAGGCAAACGTTTCTGAAGAGAAGGCAAAGGAAGCCCTTGTCGCGACAAAGGGCGACATTGCCGAAGCCATCATGAAGCTCGCATCGTGATGATCGAAACTGGCGATCGTGTCCTGCTCTCAGGGGCAGGACGAGAATTTTTCGTAAAAGCGGGACCGGGAAATCTCGGTACCGACAAAGGCCAGCTCGACCTTGCCCAGATTGTCGGAAAGAGCGCCGGCGATATCATCACAACCCATTCCGGCGCAGAGTTTACGATCCGCATCCCCCGGCCAACCGACTTCTTCACCTACGGCAAACGCTCCGGAGCCCCGATGCTCCCGAAGGACATCGGCCTTGTCATTGCCTACACCGGCATGAACCACAACGATGACGTTCTCGATGCCGGCACCGGCAGCGGGATTGCCGCAATCTACTTTGGCGGCGTTGCAAAGAGCGTGAAGACCTACGAGGTCCGCCCGGAATTCTCCAAGCTGGCGCTGAAAAACATCACCGATGCGAAACTCGCCAATGTCGAGGCCGTTGCCGCAGACTTCCTTGCAGCAGAAGGCACCTTCGATGTAGTGCACCTGGACCTGCAGATCCAGCCGGAGCACGTGGCCCATGCATACAACCTGCTCCGGCCCGGGGGATACCTCGCGTGCTATACTCCGTTTTTGGAGCAGATGGCGATCGTGGTTGACGCTGCTTCAGAGAAGTTCACGGAAGTCCACACCCACGAACTGATCGAGCGGGAGATGACGCGGTCCAAGCGGGGGACGCGGCCTTCGACGAGCGTGTGTCACTCGGGGTATGTGACGATCGCGAGGAAATAATCGCATCACTTCTTTTTCGATGTACTCTCCCACGTCCGCGTATCCCTTCCCATCGTCAGCAGGCCCATGAAAAGATAGAACTGGTTAACGACAAACGCAGCAAACAGGTTCTCCCGCCACAGCAATGTCACGAACCCCGCGAGGCAGATAAGCACAGCCAGAATAAGCGGATTATAAAGGAAAAGACTGGCTGCGAGAAGGGCCAATCCGATTAAGAAGAGTGCTGGAGTTATCACGAGCATGAAGATCCGAAGCGGATAGAAGAACCGGGTGAACGGGCGGTTTTTTTCAAGCAGGTCGAGGTTGGCAAGTGTGGCCTCGATCAACCGCTTCGCCCGCCGGATCTTCTGACGGTATTGAATGGCGAAACTGGACGGAATGTCCTCGTACACAATTGCGCGTCGTTCGTACACCGTACGGAACCCGCGCCGTATCGCCTCGAACGCCGTATTGGCATCGTCCGATCCCCGCTTGTCGTCAATCCTCCGGATCAGGTTGGTTTTGAATGCCACAAGGGCACCGTTGAAATTGTAGGTCGAATCTACTGCGCTCTCCCAGTCGCACATCCTGCCATAAAACGAGCGGTACTCTCCTTCAAGCCGGGTAGTCCCGCAATCATTCATCCGGGGCCGGAGATCACCGGTAACTGCGGCGATCTTCTCCTCGCTCATGAGACGGGATATGAGAATGTCCAGAGCATCGGGTTCAAAAAAAACATCGGCATCGGTCGTGACAATGACCGGGTACCGCGCCAGCTTCATTGCATGGTTGTAAGAGCGGTTCGTCCCCAATCGCTCCTTATTCGGAATGATACGGTGAGTTATACCGGATTTCTCAAGGCTTTTAGTTGCGTTTGCAAGGGTATTATCGGACGAGCAGTCATCGATAAAGATAACCTCATATTTTTCCGTGGGGTAACGGCACTGCTCCAGGTTCGCGATCCGCTCGGTCACAACACGTTCCTCATTGTAAGCGGACATGATGATGGTTATGGAGGGGAGTAACGCCGGGCTTGCAGCTGCGGTTGATTTTCTCCCGAACTTGATGCCGGCTAGGTACACAAAATAGGGAATGGCAGCAACGAGCAGGATGGCAAAAGCGATAGTAAGCAGCATCTCAATACATTTTTTTTGGGAACGGATTTATACATTTATATGACGATTTTGGTGATCCGCACACTGACCGGACACAAGCGAACACCAGGGATACCCTAAAGCCAATGTTTATTGATTTTTACACGAAACAGATGACAACCTATGAGTGATCATTTCCGAATTCTCGGGATCCACGACAATCACAATGCCTCCGTGTCATTGCTGGAGGATGGTGCGGTCACGTTTAGCGTCCAAGAGGAGCGGTTGAACGGGATCAAAAATTTCAACGGATTCCCGTCACTGGCGATCCGCCGTGCGCTTGATTTTGCAGGGATCACTCTTGAGGAAATCGACATTTTCGCGTTCGGAGCGATCCACAACCCCGCGTGGAAAGACACGAAAGCGCAGATTCGCCAGTACTCCGCTCCCACGTGGAAGAAGTATCTCGCCGATGGATTCAAGGCATCGCCGTTCTTTCATCTATATTCCAGAAAACAGGCTCGCCAGCGGAAGAATTTCCTGAGCGCACATGGGATTCCGGAGAAGAAGTGCCGGTATTACGACCACAACCTTACCCATGCTGCCACAGCGCTTTGCTGCAGCGGCTTCTATGGCAAACCAACTCTCCTCCTCGCTCTTGACGGCGGAGGAGACGGATTATGCGCCGGGGTTTATTCAAGCACCGACGGGGAGATCTCGCCGGTTGCCCGAACAAAAGAGGGAAACTCTGTCGGCAATATCTATGCGGTTTCGACCTTCTACATGGGCATGATGCCTCTCGAGCATGAGTACAAACTCATGGGAATGGCCCCATACTCCCAGCCGAAGTACTACGAGGACATGTCCCGAGCCCTGGACCGTATCCTTACCGTTGACGGCCTCACATTCCGGCGTTCCACACTGGCTACAACATCCAACTCCCTTCCGACTCTTGAGGCGATCTACCGCCACCGCAGGTTCGATGCCATCTGCGCAGCGCTGCAGGATTTTACTGAACGGAACGTTACCAGGTGGGTGAGGAACGCAGTTTCGGCCACAGGATTGCACCGCCTTTGCCTGGCCGGCGGGGTCTTCATGAACGTGAAGCTAAACAAACTCATTGCGTCCCTTCCCGAAGTTGAAGAGCTCTTCGTTATGCCGTCCTGCGGGGATGAAAGCAATGCGATGGGGGCGGCATTCCTCGCTTACCGGGAACACAATGCAGCCATCGGAGCAGACTCGGTGATCCATCCGCTCTCCCATCTGTACCTTGGAGAGGAATTCGGGGATGAGATCATTCGTAGCGAATGCCAGAAGGCCGGATATACGTATGAAAAAGAAGAGAATATCAACCGCTTTGTTGCAGAGATGCTGAGCCAAGACTGCGTTGTTGCACGCTGTTCCGGCCGATCGGAGTGGGGCGCGAGGGCATTGGGTAACCGCTCCATTCTGGCAAACCCGAAATCCTTTGAGACTGTAAGGAAAATCAACGATGCCATAAAAATGCGGGATTTCTGGATGCCTTTTGCCGGTTCTGTCAGAGAAGAGGATGCTGATCGCTTCATCGTCAACCCCAAAAAGATTCCGTCACCGTTCATGATGCTTGCGTTCGATACAACCGGAGAACGGGAGAGAATCCGTGCCGCAACCCACCCCAGGGATCACACCATCAGGCCCCAGATTCTCCCAAAAGACCAGAACCCGGACTACCATGCTGTCATAAGTGAGTTCTCCCGTTTGACCGGCACAGGGTGTGTCCTGAATACCTCATTTAACCTTCATGGATCCCCCATGGTCTACCATCCACAAGAAGCTCTGGAAACTCTGGCAAAGAGCGACGTGGATATCCTTGTCATGGGAGACTATGTTATAAGAAAAAACGTGTGATACAGATCCAATCCACTTCAAAGAGTGATGTATCGGAACTGCGATCTCATTTTTGTATTCTTATGGAAAACTCCCTTGATATCCAAGAACAGGACGTCAGATCCCGAAACTGCAGCTAATTCGTTATCTGCCATATCGATAAACTGCTTATGCGGGGCGGCAAGAACATACCCGTCCATCTGCTCTGTAATATCATCAAGAGGCAGTACCCCAAGGCGGGCAATCTCCTCCGTTGTAAGAAGGGGATCGTACCCGAAAACAGTTATTCCCCTTTCAATGAGAACCCGGATTAGGTCAAATACTGGATTGTCCCGACAATCAGGAACATTTTCCTTGTACGTGAGGCCCAGAATTACAACTTCAGGCTTAGCCGAATCGCTTTTTCCCTTGGTCAGATTTCCTGTCACAAGATCTGCAATAAAGGGGATCATCTGATCATTGGTTGTACGCCCTGCCAGGATCATTTTCGGGTGGAACCCCTGGCGCCGTGCAGCATACGCCAGGAAGTGAGGTACCGTAGGAATACAATGGCCTCCGACAATGCCAGGGGTGTAATGATGGAAGTTCCACTTGGTACCTGCAGCTTCGAGAACATTTTTCGTGTTGAGCCCCAGCTTCGGGAACATCTGGGAGAACTCATTGATAAGAGCAATGTTGATATCCCGCTGGATATTCTCGACAACTTTTGCGGCTTCAGCGGTCCTGATATCAGGCGCGCAATAGACCGTAGTTATCAGGCTGTAAATCTCCTTCATCCGCGATGTTGTCGCAGGATCCTGTCCCGCAACAATTTTAGTTGTCCGGGAAAGGGCGTGTTCATCATCACCGGGATTTATGCGCTCAGGAGAGTACCCAACCGAAAAATCCCTGCCAGCCAGAAGCCCAGATGCTTCTTCGAGTATGGGAAGAAGGATCTCCTCGGTTACTCCGGGATAGACAGTGGATTCGAGAATTACCACGGCACCTTTCTTCATATTGGATCCAACAATAGTTGCAGCGCTACGGATGTATGACAAGTCAGGATTGCATTCTGCTGTCAGAAGCGTGGGAACACAGATCATAATGAAATCTGCATTGCGTATCCTGGTCGGGTCGGATGTAGCATGGATTGCTGGAGATGATTCCTGAAGACGACTTACCTTCTGTTCATCGATATCAAATCCCATCATGCTGACATGATGGGAAAATGCCTCTGCTAGAGGAAGGCCAACATATCCGAGGCCAATGATGCAGACAGTATTCCTGAGTTTTGATGATGGCGCCACGAAGTATCTCCCTACAGATAGTGGACTGCTGCCGCTTCCGATACGGTGTATGTGTTGGTTTTGCAGTTATATAAGGTCATTTTCCCTGCTCATATTGAGGTTTGAACCTCCCAATGGACAGGAAGATGCCAGAGAATACTGGTCGTAGCGACAGTATCACGGCTTTACGAAATTCCAGAGATCAAAACTGGAAATAGATGAACTCGGGACTCCGGCTGGGAGCAAGACAGAAGATCAGGAATAAAACAATTCCCAGGAAGGCCACCCAATACCGGTATGGCAGCTGGCTGATAAATGCCACGGCATCGAAACGGAATGCAGATTGCAAAGAGACAATGCTGATGTGCTTGCAGCTGATGACGAGGAGGGTAATAAGGGGGATCCCCACCAGAACAACGTTCAACTTAAGGATATCAGAATACTTGGAGAACCCTGCAACGAGCGTGCTGAAATCGATGAAGATCCAGCTGGTGAGACAATAGCGGATGTCTCCAAGATCCGAAACGCGGAAAAAGATCCACCCCATGAAAATGAGGTATTGCGTAATCAGGATCTTTAATACTGTACCTGCCCACGAGGGCATCGGGATAGCCGAAACCCGATCCCAGAGAATCTTCGGAGCCGCAACTGCCTTATGGGCACAAAGGAGCACCCCGTGGTACATTCCCCAGAGAACGAAGTTCCATGCTGCGCCATGCCAGAGACCGCAAAGCGTAAAGGCTATTACGAGATTGACATAGGTCCGGGCTGTGCCCTTCCGGTTGCCTCCCAGAGGGATATAGATGTAATCGCGGATGTAACTGGAGAGCGTCATATGCCAGCGGCGCCAGAAGTCTGTCGGGTTCTTGGACAGGTATGGCAGATCGAAGTTCTCAGGAAAGACAAAACCGAAAATCCTTGCACTGCCGATTGCGATGTCGGTGTACCCTGAGAAGTCGAAGTAGATCTGAAGCCCGAAAAGGATTGTTGCCGCAATGATGAAGAACGAATTCGAACTTTGGATCGGTACGTCAGGATTGGCAAAGACAAGGTTGACATAATAGGCAAAGTTGTCCGCAATTACGATTTTTTTGAAGAGACCAATCGCGATCCGTGTTGCCCCGCAATGGATATTTTGTGGTGTGAACGTCACTTTGTTTTTCAGTTGGGGCAGGAAGTCTTTTGCCCGCAGAATTGACCCGGCAACAAGATGGGGGAAAAACGACACGAAGAGCACATATTCCGTGAAAGAACTGATTGGCTCCATCTTGCGCCGGTAGATGTCGAAGACGTAACTCAACGCATGAAACGTGTAAAAAGAGATCCCGATCGGGAGGGCAATGTTGTACACCTGGAGTGCGATCGAGAAGTTCATCGCAGTAAGGGCCTGACCAATCCCGAGAACGGCAAAGTTGTAGTACTTGAAGTACCCCAGGATTCCAAGCGCACCGATGATTGCGATGGCGAGGTAGAGGCGCCGGCGGAACAGGTCATCCGAATTGAATATCGCAGAGCCGCAGTAAAAGGTCAGGAGTGAGATGAAGAGGAGAAGGACAAGGAAGATCTCGCCAGAAAGTGTGTAGAAGAGGTAGCTTGCAAGGAGGAGGACCACGTGCTGGTACGCCCGTTTCCTGACAGCAAGTACAAGAAGTCCGATAGCAATGATAAAAAGCGGGTATTGCACGCTGGTAAAGAGCATCCTAGCTAAACTCCTTCCAGATCAGCCCGGGCATGTCTTCCGAGAAGTGCTGCTTTCCGTACTTATTCAGGTGGACGAGATCGAAGAAATCCCCGTCGCTGTATGCAGATTCCAGATTATAGTATTTCACCCCGGATTTGTTCAGGAACGAGAAATACGCGGTTTTTGTTGAGTCCGGGATCGTCGAAACCCGGAGGGTGTCCATGGGCATGTGTACATACACGAACGTGATGTTATTCTTTACCTGATCGTCCCGGATATAGAGGAACGCTTTCTTTTGCATGTTGTCTCCGTCATCCAACGGGGCGAGGAACTCATCATAAGGATTTTGTGCAATGATCTTCTTTTCGTCTGGAGTAAGGCTCTCGTTAACAACAACATCCCGACCGCCAAGTCTGATCCCGAGGTTCTGTTTCAGACTTGAAAGAACGAATTTCCACTTGAAAAAGAGCTGGTCGATCCGGTTCTGGTCGATAAACGTCAGCTGCTCGGGGCTGAAAAGTGACCGTGAATAATTATCAAGGTGGATCTTTTCCGAAACCAATGCCAGATTATCATCAGGGACATACCGGTACCGGCTCGAGAACGAACAATAGTTGTCCCCATAAATCACGAGAACAGGCTAGGATTTGATCATGTCAGACAGCTCGATAGTCCGCTGTAGAGGTGTATCAAAATTTACCCCAAGATTGTAGACAGAATAGGTCCCGTTCTTTTGACCAAGCCCTGCCGCAACAACGGCCGGATCAACAGCAGCCATCACCTGGCTGTTCCCGATGAAATAAATCCTTGGGGTATCAACGGATGTTTCGTTGTGGTAGACGTCGAAGTTATTGGAGATCAGTTTCCATGTCCCGTTCTGGAGATACGGATCAACAAAGATAGTTATGACACAGTAATACGCTGCCACTGCGACGATAATGGCAAAAAGGAGAGCCAGGCATACCTTCGCCATCTCGTCAAAATGCATAGTATTATGAAATATCTGTTTACTTATGTTGTTTACGCCAACCCCTAAACACACAGATAAATTCCCACGTTTCTTCTGTCGCGCTCTTCTTGGATATGATTCTCCCAACGGAGAAGCAGATCGCATCGCTGTCCTAGACAGTTCGAGAACTATTCCTGGAATGAGAGGAAATTTAGGTCATGAGCAAAAGAGTATTAGGTAATTGGGGAGAGTGACCTGTGCGCCACATCATATCAATCGGGGATTTTGACCGTGAATGGATCGACAGCCTGCTGGATCATGCAGACCAGATTGACGGGAAACAGTACGATTCTCATGCACTCGAAGGAAAGATCCTGGCCGTCCTCTTCTTTGAGCCCAGCACGCGGACACGGCTCTCGTTTGAATCCGCCATCGCCCGCCTCGGCGGCACATCCTTAACGGTGGGGAGTGTCGAGGCCTGCTCCATTGCGAAAGGCGAAACCCTTGCCGACACCATCCGGGTCGTGAGCGGGTATGCCGATGCCATCGTTATCCGCCACCCGAAAGAGGGAGCGGCGCGCCTGGCTGCCGAGTTCTCCACGGTCCCGGTCATCAACGCGGGAGATGGTGCAGGCCAGCACCCGTCCCAGACACTCCTTGACCTGTACACCATCCGCCAGTCCATGCCCATTGATGGCATAGACATCGCGCTCATCGGCGACCTGCGCTACGGGAGGACCGCTCACTCCCTTGCCTCTGCCCTCTCGCTCTACAACGCACGGCTGCATACGCTCTGCCCCCGGGGACTCGAACTTCCCGAGACGCTCTCCGCGCGACTGGAGGAGCAGGGGATGGAGATCATCGCCCATGAGAATATCTCGGACATCATCCCCGAAGTGGATGTCCTCTATGTCACACGGGTCCAGCGCGAGAGGTTTCCCGATTCGGCGTCCTACTTCAATGTTGCATCGAGTTACCGTATCACTCCCGAGCTCCTCGCGGATGCAAAGAAGCACCTGATCGTCCTCCATCCCCTACCAAGGGTTGACGAGATCGATCCCCGGGTCGACGACATGCCTCACGCAAAGTACTTCGAACAGTCAAGAAACGGCGTCCCGGTCCGTATGGCGATGCTGATGCAGGTGATGCAATGAAGAACAACGAATCCATGGAAAACGAAGGGCTCCTTGTCCGCCGGATTAAGAACGGGACCGTGATCGACCATATCAGTCCCGGTGAGGCGCTCAATGTCGTCAAGATCCTCGGGATCACCGGCACAACCCAGGAAGCGCTCTCCATTGCAACCAACGTCCCGAGCAGGAACATGGGAAAAAAAGACATCGTCAAGCTGAACAACCGCGAGCTCTCAAAGGAAGAGGTTAACCGGATTGCCCTCATCTCGCCGAAGGCCACCATCAACATCATCCGGAATTTCAAGGTCTTCGAGAAGAAAGGCGTTGAGACGCCGACCCTGATCGAGGGAGTTGTCCGCTGCCCGAACCCCGGGTGCATCTCCAACACGCACGAACCGATAAGGAGCAGGTTCTCCGTGAAGGAGAAGGGGCTCCACTGCATCTACTGCGACTGGGTCATAACGGACGATATCCCCAGCCACATTCTCTGATATCCCCTTTTTTTACCCATGGCAGGATTGCACAACGTCATTTTTCCGAAAACCCGCGCCACAGCGTGATCCCCGGATTCCTGCAGGAAACGACAGAAAGGTATTTTCCCTCTGCCTGCATAGTCAGATAACCACCAGTTTCTGAACCTGAACCAACTGATGGAATTAAATATCTGTTCATTGATAAATTCAGGTTAGTGATCACGATGAGATCCAAGACGTTTTTGTTGTATGCAGGATTAGTTGTCCTGTTCCTGGCCCTGGCAATCCCCGGGGCATCCGCAGCGGATACCGCGAAAGCGGGGTACATCACTGTCGGGATAGCCCCGGTGGCACAGTTTGATGCCCACTATGCTTTCACGACAATCCCCACAAAGGTCGAGTTTGTTGATACGTCCCTTGGCTCGACACCGATGACCTGGGAATGGGACTTTGGTGACGGGGTCACGTCAACGGAACAGAACCCGAGCCACACCTACCTCAGGCGCGGCACCTACACGGTCAAGCTGACCGTGAAGAATGCCTACGGTACCAGCACGGCCATCAAGACGGACTATATCTCCGTTGGCATGCCCCCGAAGGCAGCATTCGTCGGGAGCCCGACCTCCGGTGGCGCACCGATGACCGTTGCGTTCACCGACCAGTCGACCGGCCAGGTAAACCAGTGGACCTGGGACTTTGGCGATGGCCAGAGGTCAAACGAGCAGAACCCGACCCACACCTACTGGACTGCCGGAAAGTACAATGTCATCCTGACGGTTTCCAATGAATTCGGGATATCGGATGCCATGCGGAACGAGTACATCACCGTTTCCGGTGACCTTGCAGCAAAGTTCGATGCATTCCCCTCCTCCGGAAAGGCACCCCTTGCCACCCAGTTCACGGACCGCTCGACCGGCAGCCCGACTGCATGGTCCTGGGACTTCGGCGACGGGATGACCTCAAACCAGCAGCACCCGTCCCACACCTTCATGACCGCCGGTTCGTATAACGTGAAACTCACGATAACCCGCGGCACCGAGACTGCTTCGACGACCCAGATCATCAACGTCGGCGGCGTCCCTGATGCAGACTTCGTCGGCTCACCCCTCCAGGTGAACCCGAACGAGAACGTCCAGTTCACGGACAAGTCCGGCCACGCCCCGACTGCATGGTCCTGGGACTTCGGCGACACGGCAACATCAACGGTACAGAACCCGTCCCACTCCTACCAGGTAAAGGGCATCTATACGGTTGCGCTCACTGCACGGAATGAGAACGGCAGGGACACCGAGACCAAGAAGGGGTATGTCAACGTCGGTATGCCCCCGAAGGCAGACTTCCGCCCGGTGACCACGCCCTACGCACAGTACGCAGTCCCCAAGACCGTGCAGTTTGTTGACCAGTCAACGAACATGCCCACCTCCTGGAGCTGGGACTTCGGAGACGGTGCAACCTCCACAGAACAGACGCCGACCCATGTCTATATGAAGGAAGGCACCTATACCGTCACGCTCACGGTCAAGAACAACTTCGGTTCTGACACCGCGATCAAGCAGGACCTCATCACGGTCGGCGGCGGTGCAGCCGTTGACTTCGTTGCAGACAAGACGACAGTCGGCGTAGGACGGGTTGTCAGCTTCACTGACCTCTCGACCAGCAACCCCACCAACTGGGTATGGGACTTTGGCGACGGTACGACCGGAACCGGTCCGAACCCAGACCATGTCTACCGTGCAACCGGTGTCTACGATGTCACCCTGACGGCATCGAACCCCTCCCTGACCAACACGCGCACGAAGAACCAGTACATCACTGTCCTCTCCATCCCCAGGGCAGACTTTGTTGCTGACCGGACCAAGGGCGGAGCACCCATGGCAGTAGCGTTCACGGACAAGTCCACGAACGCTCCTACTGCATGGAAGTGGGACTTCGGCGATGGCGCAAGCTCAACCGAGCAGAACCCGACCCACACCTACACCACCCTTGGTGTCTACAGCGTGACCCTGACAGCGTCCAACACGGACGGGTCTGACACGACAACGAAGGTCAACTACATCTCTACCACCCTTTCCCCGGTAGCCGAATTCAAGGCCAACCGCCAGGTAGGCAAGGCCCCGTTCATTGTCGAGTTCACTGACCTCTCGTCCAACAACCCGACCTCCTGGAGCTGGGACTTCGGCGACGGAACCTCATCCACAGAGCAGAACCCCCGCCACATCTACCTCCACGAGGGTTCCTACGATGTCAGTCTCACCGTAGCAAACCAGTACGGGGCTGACTCCATCTACAAGACGGGAACTTCCGCACCGGCAGGCGCAGTCGTGACCACTGAGGCACCTGCCGCAGCAGTCACGGAACAGCCTGCAGCAGTGGCAA